>Ga0316608_1000063_pt1 | contig 58146 bp, 38 predicted proteins | sample MIS2016152B_MG_FD_207673 | JGI IMG/M metagenome (GOLD analysis project Ga0316608, IMG submission 207673) | Microbial mat bacterial communities from Middle Island sinkhole, Lake Huron, Michigan, United States - MIS.2016.152B | ecosystem: Environmental > Aquatic > Freshwater > Lake > Sediment... | reverse complement strand
GGAAAAGTACTATGAACAAAGTCCTTCGCCTCCTCGGGATGTGAAAAAAATTCTTTGAAGGTTTTGTCGTGTATGTTATTGATCTCTCACACTTTAATATTTCTCGATTTTTGATCTTCGAATCGTAAAAATAGGAAAGCAGGGAGAACAATCCAATTAATTTATTCTTTTTTTCAAATCAAGTGTCGATTTTCATTATAACAAAGAAACTTTTACTAATGTTTTCACGACCAAATTTAATAGGTAAAGAAAGGTAAAAAAAACTCCTACTAGTAAATTTATGATTGCTTTCATCATATTAATCTTTTAGTTGTATTAAAAGTGGTAAATAAAATATTTCCAATTCTGTTCAATCGCATTTATTGAATATTCTTGACAGAATTTGTAGCTTTTATCATACAACATCTAAAAAATCGCTTTCCCCTATTTGGGTAAAAATTAAATTTAACAAAAGTGAAATTCAATAAACTAATTCATTGGGTTAATTATTTGGTTGTTATGAATTTAATCTGATTGCATGAACAAGAAAATAAAATAATTTAGATTTGATTAAAGATTTTTCTATCAGGGAAATAAAGCGTTAATGCATTCAGTAATTATTAAAGAAAACTCGATCGAATCAAACTGGTTGTGAAAACAACGGAATCATTCTCAGGATAGGTATGAATGGTTAGAATTCTAAGCTTGTTGGGCAAAATTTCTTCGGCATCAACAACTGTCCAAGCAGAAGTGCCCAAAAAAGCCATTTTTAAAGTGAAATTCGAATGTAAAATAAATTCTTCAAAATTTAAAAATTCAATGGGATTGAGCATTTTGATGATCATGGTAAAAGAATATCGAAGATTTTTTGTTTCAAAAAATACAGGTTTTTCATCAGCCTTTTTTACAATTTGAATTTTATTTTTTTCATCTACTTCAAAATCATGGCAACTGAGTATTTCAGAAAACTGGTTTTCAAGGTAAATAAAATGAGAACTTCCAATAATAGCCAATTCAATATTTTTGTCACAAAATTGAATGGTTTTTTGCATATAAATACTTAAAAAACGAGGAGGAGCTCCTTGAATTAAATAATATTTTAAATCTGCGGAATTTTGTATTTCTGTCATTTCATATTTAAAATTAAAATCAAAATTATTTGATGCAAAGATTCAACTCTTCAATAATTATAACGAGCAATCTAGCTAAGGAATTTTGTTTAAACCAGAATACAAAGGTATGAAATTCGAATGATTCAATATCAATTTGTGAATTTAATTCATGTCCCAATTTGATTAAACAAAGGATTTGCCAGTAATCATAAACCATTCTAAATTGTTAGAAAACAAAGTACAATAGAAATATTTATTAAATTTCACAAAACTTTATCCAAAAAAAATTTGAGGTTTGAGATATTTAAATTTATATTTGCGTATTCTTTTACTTTAATACGTTTTAATAATATTAACTAATATCGCTCTATATGTCAATGTTTTGTTATCAATGCCAGGAAGCAGCCAAAGGAACAGGTTGTTCCACAGCAGGCGTTTGCGGAAAAAATGAAACGAATTCAAATCTCCAAGATTTACTTTTGTATGTAGCAAAAGGGGTTTCTGTTTTTTCTTTTGAACTGAGAAAAGCCAAAATGCCAAACAGGTCAGCGGAAAAATTCATTACCGATTCTTTGTTTACAACCATTACAAATGCCAATTTTGATGAAAAAGTCATCATCGAAAAAATACATCAAGGTTTAAGGATTCGCAACATTTTGCATGATATTGCAAGACAAAACGAAATTTATTCAAAATTTCAGGATGCTGATGTTGCTACTTGGATCGAATTGGGAGACGCTGAGCTAAAATCGAAAGCAAAAAAAATAGGAATATTAAGTGAAGATAATCAAGACATTAGATCGCTGACAGAATTGTTAATTTATGGTATTAAAGGCATAGCAGCCTACTATGAACATGCCAATAATTTAGGTTTTGAAAACCATGAAATCATAGACTTCATCGAAAAAGGATTGATCGAATCTCTTAATCCCCAAAATACTGTCGATGACTTATTAGCTCTGGTGATTGAATGCGGAAAATATGGGGTTGAAGTTATGGCACTATTAGACAAGGCAAATACCACCCGATTTGGCCATCCCGAAATTACAGAAGTGAATTTAGGAACAAGGAATAATCCAGCCATTTTAATCAGTGGTCATGATTTGGCTGACCTTGAACAACTACTTGAGCAAACTCAAAATACAGGCGTAGATGTTTATACACACAGCGAAATGTTGCCGGGTCATTACTATCCTGCATTTAAAAAATTTGGAAATTTCGTAGGTAATTACGGAAGCTCTTGGTGGAACCAACATGAAGAATTTACTTCATTCAATGGTCCAGTAATCTTTACAACCAACTGTATTGTACCACCCAAAGAGAATTCCACCTTCAAAGATCGTGTATATACAACAGGATCGGCAGGATGTGAAGGATACAAACATATTCAGACAAGCGAAGATGGTAAAAAAGATTTTTCTGCCATTATTGCACAAGCAAAAAAATGCCCACCACCCACACAAATTGAAAGTGGAAAAATTGTAGGTGGATTTGCTCATCATCAAGTTCTACAGTTAGCAGATAAGATTGTTGATGCGGTAAAATCGGGAGCAGTTAAAAAGTTTGTGGTGATGGCAGGTTGCGATGGGAGAATGAAATCACGTGAATATTATACAGAATTTGCTGAATCACTACCCGCTGACTCCATTATCCTGACTGCAGGTTGTGCAAAATATCGATATAACAAATTGAATTTAGGAAACATAGGAGGAATACCCCGAGTTTTGGACGCCGGTCAATGCAATGACTCATATTCATTGGCCGTGATTGCGCTTAAATTGAAAGAAGTTTTTGGTTTGAATGACATCAATGCCCTACCCATAGTCTATAATATTGCTTGGTATGAACAAAAAGCTGTAATTGTTCTTCTTGCATTACTGTATTTGGGAGTGAAAAACATACATCTCGGTCCAACTCTTCCAGCATTTCTATCTCCCAATGTGGCAGAAATACTCATTAGTAAATTTGGCATTGGCGGAATATCTACGGTTCAGAATGATATTAAAATAATGATAGAAAATTAGGATAATACTTGGATTGATGGATTGAATCAACCTTTTAAATGACTCCGAAAAGCCTAAGAATTCTAAGCTTAAATGAAATTCTAAAGCTTAGAATTTTTTGGGCGCTTTTTGCTAGGTTTTCAAGAATTATTATTGCCCTCCTCCACCTGTTTTCGTTTTAAAATTTGAATCTTTTTGAGAGGAAAAACAATGAACCAATTATATAAACTTTTCAAGAAACAAGCTGTTTTTGCGAAATAAAAAATCTATTCTTCTTTAGAAGTCAACAAATCATAAATATCATATCTTGTGATTTTAGGATGCAAAGCAGCAAGTTTTATGATTTTTTTTACCAATTGAATTTTTAATCCCGAAATATCAGCTATAACATCAATATCCAATTTTCTTTTAGCCCCTTTAAGCACATTTTCTATAGCCTTTAAGTATTCTCCTTTTTCCAAGCCTTTTTCCATCCCTTTTTCCATCCCTTTTTCCATGCCTTTTTTGATAAGCATTTCTGCTCCGGTCATGGCTGCTTCGCCAACTTTTTCAGATGATTCCAATATTATTTCTGCTATTTTCATGGGTTCTATATTTATTGTGTTGTATATGTATATAAACGCTGCTTCGATTAGTTTTGTTTCACGATCGCTCAAGGTTTCATAATCTAAATCCTCAAAAAAATCCGTTAAGTTCTCTTCAAACATGATGGGATCATACATGAACTTTACAATGTACAAGTAAAATTTCATCAATTTTTGATGAAAATCCCGCTTAATCTTTTCATAGCTAATGTCCACCGTGTCAATCAGAATATAATCAAATATAGGCAAGAATCTCCTCAAAAAATCGTCAATACCCTCAAAATAATTGTCTAGGGTTCTGTAATTCCATTTTTGGATACCATGATAAAATACAATGGGGATAGCAATTTCAAGCTTTTTTCTTTCTTTCAAATTACTATGCCAAATACCAAGCAAATATTGCAATAGCTGTAAATGGGGATATTCCTCTGGTCTGCTTTTGTGTTCAAACAGTAAACAAATTTTTATCTTTATTTTCCCGAAATAAAGGCAGTTGTACACTATATCAGAAATGTATTCACTAAGACTTTCGTCTATATAGGATGAAGGTTCTGGTTCAAATGTAGATAAATCAAGCTTTTCAAGCAATTCCTTTGGAAAAGTACTATGAACAAAGTCCTTCGCCTCCTCGGGATGTGAAAAAAATTCTTTGAAGGTTTTGTCGTGTATGTTGTTGATTTCTCGCATTTTTACATATTTCAATTCTTGATCTTCGAATCGTAAATGTAAGAAAACTGAAAAAAATCCAAATATTATGTTTTGAAAAATCTTTAAAAGATGTCGACTATTTTGTGAAAAAATAAATTATGCATTGCTGTAAATACAATAATCAACCTTCTCGTTCAGAAAATTTTATATTTGCCCATGGAATAATGGAGTACAAAAATCGCAATTATCAAACATAAAATACCAAATGCAAAAACCCCCGTATACCCCATCATTCCAAAAATCATTATTCCTACAGATGGTGCTATACTGCCTCGAAGCCCGGTTAGTGAAACATGGGTTGCCTGATAATTAACAACTTCATTAGCATCAGAAAAATAGTTGGAACCAACATTCCATAAATTATCCATGGCGGAAGAAAAAAATCCTAACAAAACTGAGGCAATCAGTAGCAGGGAATAAAACCTTATGCCTTGTATTTCAAAATACTGCTTAAAGAATACTGAAAGCATAAAAAAGACCAAGGATAAACCAAAAATCAGATAGGTATAAATGCTAAATTTCCTTGGATCTATTTTTCCCAGTAGCTTTCCTAACCTTGAAGACGTGAGAATTGTGATGATGATAGGAATATTTTTATAAATTGCCATTTCCGTATAGTTCATTTTCAATTCCTTCACGTATAAGATGGGAATAATGGAAAATGCAGTCAGGTAGGTAAAACCATAAAGCATAAATGCCATTTCAAAAGAAAGGAATGGTCTGTTTGTTCTTAAAATCGAAACCATTTTCTGCAATGAAGATTGGATAGATTGAAAAATGCTTCGGCTTGAATATTCGAGATTTTCAGTATATTTTATCTGGGAAAGAATATAAATCGACAATATGCCCAAAACCCCCATGGCTGGATAAACAAATCGAAACGTATAATGATTCAAATCCAAAAGAAACCCAAAAACCATGGTAGAAAATAAGGAGAGAATTTTGCAAACAGCATTCGTTTTACCGAAAAGTTTACCCAGATTCTCAGGTCGATAGCGATTCTTTAAAAAAATGCTGAGCAAAGGAAGAATCAAGGGCATAGATGAAAAATACATGAACATAATCCCCAACATCAAGATTTGAAAAAATCCTCCGATGTAACCGCTGGGAATGGCCGGGAAAATAAAAAACAATAAGAGTGGAACTCTTGTGAATATTGCAATTCGCATTAAAAATTTCTTCTTATTTACAGTCCGTTTTATATAATCGCTTGAAAAAACCGAAATCAATAAAACGATGGTTTGAATTTGGATTAACAAACCCAACTGAATGGGATTTCCCAACATGCTTTTAACGAAAACAAATTCGTTGAGAGCAAAAACACCATACAAAACACCTTCTAAACTTGAATAAATCAAATGAATCAAATAGGTTTTTCTTTCTAACTTATTGAGATTGTGTTTTGATAATCTATGAGATAAAAACCTTAACCTTTGTTGTTTTGTAAACATCCTTTCAAGTAATCAGTGTAACTTGTTTTTGGTATTGCTTTCTCCATGAAAAGTATCCATAAAATGCAGATATCGTATACACCATAAATAGAAAAAACAATTGATAGCGCTCTTTATATCCATACAGGCAAAGAGAAATTGCATCAACAACGATCCATAAAATCCAATGTTCCAAATGTTTACGAGCAAGCATATATGTAGCGATGATGCTTAATGCAGTTGTGAACGAATCAAGTATGGGAACATCAGTATCTGTATAAAAGCGCAAAATGTAATAAGTTGATGCAAATATAATTCCAAAAACAAATCCAAGAATTAGCCATACCCGAAAAGAGGTTAATGTTATTCGTAAAATCTGATTCTTGTCATCTTTTTTCTTCGACCATGCAATCCAGCCATAAACACTAATGATCACATAATACAACTGCAAAAGCATGTTTGCATAAATTTTTGATTTCCCTAAAACAAACATCAATAGGGCAGAACTCGCTATCCCAAAGATCCATAAATAGACTTTTTGCTTAATTGTAAAATACAAACAAATCAATGCCAAAACCGTTGCAATCGATTCAATAACACTGTCTAAAGTGAAATTCCATTCCATTTTTGGGAAGTTACAAATCATAGAGTGAACTTAGTGCTAGTCCATTCAGATAAATAGAATTTGAAATATAAGTTTTTGCAAATATGGCTCAATTCAGCTAAAAATCAAAAATAAGCAGATATTTAATTTTTATATACAGATCAGAACTTAAATTTTGAACTTTTTTAAACATTTGCATTCCAAAAAGTTTTTTATACATTTGCGTTAAGCTCAAAGATCTGCAATATTTTCAAGCAGATGATCAAAGGGCTGTATTAGATTAATGTTTTCACATTTCAGGGCTTATTCGAATAAAAATCTCAAATACTGTTAACTATGATAAAAAGAGTTATTTTTCTTGCCATTCTTTTTGCTTATCTAGCGCCATTTTCGTTCGGACAAAGCACAATGACCGGGCTTGTAATTTCAAAGGAGGAACAAACGCCTATACCCGGTGTAACAGTCTTAGCGAAAGATGTTTCTGGAATTGGTACGGTAACAGACATTGATGGGAAATTTGAATTAAAATTGCCGGAAAATGTGAAATTTTTGATTTTCAATTTTATAGGAATGAAAACGCAAATCGTAGATATCTCAGGGCAAAGCAATATTCAAGTTGTAATGGAAAGTGATGCGCTGCAATTGGATGAGATGGTTGTTACTGCGTTGGGAATCCCTCGCGAAAAAAAGGCATTGGGCTATACAGTCCAAGACATTAAATCAGAGGATCTTGCAAATAGCAGTAACGCCAGTATGGTCAATGCACTTGCAGGCAGAGTTGCTGGTCTTAGAGTTACAAGTTCTTCAGGTACTGTCGGTTCTTCTTCATTCATCGAAATCCGAGGCTCAAATTCTATACTTGGAAATAACAGACCTCTTTTCGTTGTTGATGGTGTACCGGTTCTTTCAAGCGGAAGCAGCTCTGGAAGCGGTGACGGAGGTGGTGTTGCAAGTTCAGACCGAATGATCGATTTTAATATGGATGATATAGAATCGATATCCACATTAAAAGGAGGAGCCGCCACAGCTTTGTATGGATTAAAAGCGGCAAATGGTGTAATTTTGATAACAACAAAGAAAGGGAAAAAAAATCAATTAAAGGTGGACTTTTCTTCTTCTTACTCTTTCGAAAAAGTAAGTCAATTGCCAAAATTACAGAATCGCTACGGACAAGGGCTGAATGGCAATTACTATCGTCCTAATTTTGATGATGCCAATCAAGGTAGTCTTCGAAATTATTCCTGGGGTCCAAGATTGGATACTTGCAGTTATACAACAGATCCGATGGCATCTTTCGAAATAGATATGGAAGATTATATCCAAAACTGGGACGCAAATGGTCTCCTTGTTGGAGAATCAAATCCTTATGCAAACGGAAAACCTGCCCGAACCTATAACCCTTATGACATATTTCAGACCGGAACTTCGGCCAGCAATTCTTTCAGTATTTCAGGAGGTGGCGAAAAATCAACATATTATGTTTCTGTCGCTAATTTGCAATCCGAAGGCGTTGTTCCCAATAATACATTCGACAGAACGAACATTTCATTCAATACCGATTATGAGTTAAGCAAAAAATTTAAGGTTGGTTATAGTATGACTTTTTCAAAGACAAAAGGGAATTTTAAACAACAAGGATCGAATAACTCCGGTCTTATGTTAGGTTTACTGCGTACACCCGCAACTTTTGACAATTCAATGGGATACCAATTCGATAATTATACTCAGCGGAGTTTTACAAACGGAGAAGTATTTGATAATCCTTACTGGATCGTAACTAATATCAATAACACAGAAAAAAATACCCGATCGTTGATGAACTTCAATGCAAGTTATCAAATTGCCGAAAACTTTTCGATACTTTATAGAGCTGGTATGGATTTTATATACCAAAATACCAAAGATTATTTTGCCCGATATTCTAACGAATACAAGTCTGGCTCAATTACCTCAAGCATTGGTAGTTCTTATGTGTTTAATCAGGATGTGATTCTCAACTTTCAGAAAACGGTAAAAAATTTCAATTTTACTGTTTTAGCAGGAAGCAATCTTTATGATGAAAAAGCTGATGCCAATTTTGCATTGGCAAGTGATTTACAAATACCCGGATGGCAAAATATTGGCAGTGGAAGTGAAAGAAGAGGACTTGAATCCAGTGCTCAAAAAAGAACTGCGGCATTTTTTGGTGATTTGGGTATTTCATACAAATCAATTTTGTTCATGAACGCAACTGCCCGAGAAGAATGGTCCACCACTTTGCCAAAAGATAATAACAAGTTTTTTTATCCATCAATCAGTTTTGGTTTTGTGTTTACAGAGCTTGAAAAATTCAACAAAATAAGCTGGTTGCCTTATGGTAAATTAAGAACCAGCTATGCCATAACCGCCAATGATGCAAGCCCATATTTCTTATACCAAACCTATTCGATTTCGGCAGTTGGTGATGGATGGACAAATGGTGTGGAATTCCCATTTTCAGGAACTTCTGGATATACTTATTCAAATGTTTTAACAACCGATTCATTGAAACCTGAAAAAGCAAAAAGTTTTGAAATTGGTGCTGAATTTAAAATATTGAATAATCGGTTAGGAATTGATATTGCCTGGTTTAAAACAAGAAATGAAGATCAGCTTATACCTGTGCCTATTACATCGACAACAGGTTACACCCGCAAATTTACCAATGCAGGCACATTGGAAACCAAAGGTATAGAGCTTTTGATTACGGTTGTACCTATTAAACAAAAGAATTTTCAATGGGAATTTGTACTCAATTTTGGAAATCCCAAAACAACCGTAATCAAACTTGCGGATGATTTACCCGACGTATTCCTGGGTGGATTTTCCGGATCAGACATTAGAGCGGTTGAAGGCAAAGAATATCGTACGATTTATGGCAAAGACTGGCTTAAAGATGAAAATGGGAATCGGATCATCAGCGATGAACCCAATTCAGGAAGTACAAAAACCCAAGGTTATCCGATTCAAGATGCAACCAAAGATGTGGCCTTATCCAATGTTTCTCCAAATTATGTATTGGGCATCACAAATAGTATAACCCTTGGAAGTTTTACGATCTCCGCATTATTAGAAATTCGCAAGGGAAATAAATTATGGAATGGCACAAGAGGCGCTATGGACTATTATGGAACCCACGAAGAAACAGAAAACAGAGATACCCAATACGATGCAGAAGGAAATGTATTCCCTTCCAGTAATTCTGCTTATGTTTTTGAGGGACTTTCTGGCCATTTGAATGACTATGGCCAATTGGTTCATTTTGACAAAAACGGAAAAGAAGTTGAGGGGCCTGGTGATCTTAATACAACAGTAGTAGCGAAAGATATTGATTGGTATCGTTATGGTAATGGAAATGTCTTTCTTGGACCCGCTTCTCCCTATATTGAAGATGCCTCATGGGTCAGATTAAGAGAATTAAGCGTATCATATTCACTCAATACAGCGAAACTCAAAATAAAAATATTTCAGGCCTTATCGATCTATTTTACAGGTAAAAACTTATGGCTTAAGACAAAGTATTCAGGCATAGATCCTGAATCAAATCTTTATGGAAATAGCAATGCGCAAGGCTTGGATTACTTTAATATGCCAGGAACAAAATCATTTACTTTGGGTTTAAAAGCAAGTTTTTAAAAGGACATAAACGTAAAATACTTTTTAATCATGAAAAATATTCTTAAAACAATCGCCATAGCATTGATCGTAATTTTAGGTTCGGCCTGCGAAAAATGGATAGATCCAGAAATAAACAAAGATCCGGATTCTCCGGAAGATGTAGAATTAAGTTTGATTCTTCCTTCTATTCAGGTACAAATTGCCTATATTATGGGTGGCTTCAATATTGCAGGAATCAGCTCGATGTGGATGCAAACCCTCATTGGAAACGATAGACAAGCAGCCGCAATTTATTCCTACAACATGAAGGATGAAGATGCCAATAGTGCATGGAATAGCTTGTATAGCGGCCCATTAACAGATATTGAACAAATGATCAAAAAAGCAGAAACCCCTGGTAAAGAATCTTGGGATTATGCTGGCGTTGGCAAAATCATGAAAGCATACACCATGGGGACTATCACCAGTCTTTGGGGATCAGCGCCATTTTCTGATGCATTTCAGGGATCAAAAAACTTAACACCCCAATATGATAGCCAACGAGAAATATATGATGGCATACAAAAGTTATTGGATGATGCGATTATTGACTTACAAAAGACAGAAAACAATCTTTTTGAACTTGAAAACGACTTAATTTATGATAATGATGTTGATAAATGGATTCGTGTTGCTTATACATTGAAAGCCAGATACTATTTGCATACTTCAAAAAGATCTGGAAATGCAGCATATAATGCAATACTCAAGGTTTTTGACTTAGGAATAACCTCCTACTATGAAGATTGCAAATTTTTATTTGGCACAAACGAGTCGGAATGGAATCCTTTATATCAATTTTCATTGCAAAGAATTGGTGATGCTTATGTTAATCAAAACTTCATCAATCTTATCGGCGATGATAATGATCCTCGCTATTCATTTTTCTATTCAGCACAAAATTCTGATTTGCTGGGAGGCCCATATTATGGAAGCGCTAATTCCCGGGTAGTGCTTATTTCCCACACGGAAGCTCTATTTATCAGAGCGGAAGCAAACTTTCGATTAGGAAACCTGACTGATGCTGTAAATGACTACAAATCAGCAGTTATCTCTTCTCTTTCAAGCTTTGGAATTCCTCCTGTATCTTGGTACAATAAAATAGACAACGAAACAGAATCCACGCTGACCTTGGAAAAAATAATAGACCAAAAATATGTTGCATTGTATATGCAAACGGAAGTTTATTGTGATTATCGCCGAACAGGTTTCCCATCTCTAACACCTATTCCTAATACTGCTACCAATAATACAATTCCGGCAAGATTTCCTTATCCTAATGATGAGAAAAAATATAATGCGAAGAATTGTCCCAGTGTGTTATTGACAGATAAATTATGGGCGTTTCAATAACATAAACATTTCATTAACAAAATATTATGGATGATAAAAAACCTTTAAACCGGAGAGATTTTTTAAAATTTCAACAATCGGAGCTTCAGGTTTAGCTCTTGCAGGCTTCACCACCTCTCTTCAAGCACAAAATGAAAAAATAGTACAAGGTAGAAAGTTTATTTACAGAAAATTAGGAAGAACTGGCTTGGAAGTTCCTATCGTAAGCATTGGGGTTTATAGGGCAGACACTCCCAAGGTGGTAGAGAAAGCTTTGGATATGGGAATTACCCATATCGATTGTGCAAGAAAATATTCCGATGGAAAAACAGAAGAAGTTTTAGGTCTCCTGCTCAAAAAAAGGAAGCGAGATTCTTTCATTATCGCAACCAAAGCAGACCCAAGCCTTGTAGATTAACAAAGCGGAAATTATAATAAAATCTTTATGATTGGGGCACATTTATTAAAAACAGTTTTGCCAAAAATTCAGAGTTTTGGCAAAACTTAATGATGTAATATTAATTTTGTTCAGTAATATTTGAGTTCCCTTTTCTATTTTTTCGGATTCTGACAACATTGCCCTTTCCTAAGTATTCCAAATCATCAAATTGAAATTTACTGATGAATATGCCACGTCCATGGAGTTTCAAAATACTTTCATTCTTCAAAGGATTTTGAACAGCGTTATAATCAAAACCTTGTCCTTCGTCTGCAATAATCCATTCACAATATTCGTCGTTTAATGTAAATTCAACAGTAACTTTGCGAGCTGCAATTTTGGGGTCAGCAAGCTTTTTAAGGTAAAGACTGTCAAGTTCATCATTATCCAAAGCAGCAGATTTAGTGGGATAATCTATCTCCAAATTACCATGTTCCACTGCATTTGCAAGCAATTCTGCAAGACCAAGTTCCAATCCTATTCTTTCATTATCTTCAAAAGTATCATGAGTTTCTTTCATCAAATGCTCCACAATCATAGGAACTCTTGACATATCTGATTTGAATTGTTTAATAAAATGTAATTGGCTTATATTATGAATAATATCGCTTGAAATGGTGCGATTCTTTACAATCGTATAATATTTATTGAGCAGTCGCTTTAGGTTTTCTGCATGGACTGGTTTTTTGAGATAATTGTTTGCGCCTAATTCTAAAGCCTTTATTGCATAATCTTCTGAATCAAATGCAGTAGCCATAATCACAATGGCATCCGATTTTTGTTTGCGAATTTCGGCAAGCATTGTAAGACCATCCATGTTAGGCATCTGAATATCGCTAATAATCAAATCAGGCTTAAAATCCTTAAAGACTTGAAGGCCAACCTTACCATCTTCGGCAGCTTTGCAGTCGTAGCCGGCAACAGTAACAATATTGTTGAAATATTTACGTGAGAAAACATCGTCCTCAACGATTAGTACTTTCATGCTAAAACTTTCTGCTGCCATCTGGTTCCCGAAATGTGTGTCTTTTTGCGCTGTAAATATAATAAATTCGAAAAATAAAATTAAAAAAAAAATGATATTATAAATATTGTGTATATCTTTTTTTTGAAAAATACCAATCAATTTAAATTTACAAAGATATAACCAACAGAATTGAATAATTTGCATTTTTTAAGAATCATAAGAAGAATTTTTGATTAGTTTTGCAGCAATTCAATTCAGAAAAAATGATACTATATACAGATAATTTGGTTAGGCGTTACGGCAAGCGAACTGTCGTAAACAATGTATCAATTAACGTAAAACAAGGTGAAATTGTTGGATTGCTTGGCCCAAATGGTGCCGGCAAAACCACAACTTTTTATATGATTGTTGGGCTTATTCGTCCCAATATGGGGAAAATTTTTTTGGATGAAAAAGATATTACCAATGATCCCATGTATAGGCGTGCCCAAAAGGGAATTGGCTATCTTCCACAGGAGGCATCGGTGTTTCGTAAGCTTTCGGTTGAAGACAATATCAAAGCAGTCCTTGAAATGTCAAAATTCTCCAAAGCAGAACAAAAAGACAGACTTGAATTGATGATTTCTGAATTTCGATTAGAAAAAGTCAGAAAAAGCTATGGAATACAACTATCTGGCGGTGAACGCAGAAGAACCGAGATAGCCAGAGCGTTGGCTCTTTCTCCCAGTTTCATTCTGCTCGATGAACCTTTTGCCGGAGTGGATCCCGTTGCTGTTGAAGAAATACAAGCCATGGTAGCCCAGTTGAAAGCAAAAAACATCGGTGTAATTATAACGGATCACAATGTTCATGAAACCCTATCCATCACAGATAGAGCCTATATTCTATGCGAAGGAGTAATTTTCAGAGAGGGAACCGCAGATCAACTTGCCGGTGATGAAGAAGTACGGAAAATATATTTGGGTCAAAAATTTGAATTAAGAAGGTAATACTTATTCAAAACAAGGAAATTATTGATCCTAAGCGAAATTTTCGATATTGAATATCGAAAAACAAATATGTGTACATATTAGTTGCATATTATTCATTTTCAATCTGTTTAGGCAAATCGTCAATGATTTCTTCAGATAAATTCGTAATTGTTTTAATAATTTCATTTGAATAGTCTGCTTTAATTCAATTTATTGCATTGTTAATGTTTTATCTTTTCATGCAGTCAATTTCGCATTCAACTCTCGCATTATCAACCGAGTTTTTTAAATCTATATCGTGTTTTAAACTATCTAAATATTTTTGTTTTCTTCTGGTGAATATTTCTGCAATTTCATCTTTAGTAATGAATAATTAATAATGAACAATGAATAATTCTTCTACTTCGTTATAATTAGATGTTTGTAAAACCATTTGGTCTATATTATTTATTTTTTTCACTTATCTGTATGACCTAAATGCTCGTTTTTTTATGTTAAATCTTTGATTTTCTCTTTCGTTTTTAATAATTCATTTAGAAAATCAATTAATAAATCTTTATTTGGCTCAGAACCAAAAAGTTTTTTTAAAACCAAAATCTGTAAAAGCAGTTATGAATCTTTCTTTTGTTCCTATTATATTTTCACTCATTTGCATATCTATTAGTTTTATGCAAATTAAAAATTTTCATAAAGTATCGTATTACAGATTCTAATTTTTCTTCAAACTGTTAACACAACAAATTAAATTGTCAAAGTTTTAATTTTTTTAATTAAACCTTTTTCAATAATATTTGTCTATAGGGAATGACATGCTCAATTTCATTCTTTAAAGAAAAGAGTACTCATCAAATAAATTACAGAGAATGAAAGGAATAATTCTTGCAGGTGGGAGCGGAACCAGGCTTTATCCCATCACCAAAAGCATATCAAAACAAATCGTACCAATATACGACAAGCCGATGATCTATTATCCTTTATCGGTTCTGATGTTGGCCGGAATTCGCGAAATATTAATTATTTCAACCCCCCACGATTTGTCATTATTTGAAGACCTACTAGGTGATGGATCTCAATTTGGTATTAAGCTTTCCTATAAAGTGCAACCTCGTCCGGAAGGATTGGCTCAGGCATTCATTATTGGAAAAGATTTCATTCAAGATGATAAAGTTTGCTTAATTCTCGGCGATAATGTATTTTTTGGATATGGATTCACGGGTTTATTGAAGGAAGCGATAAAATTGGAGGATGGTGCAAATATCTTTGGTTATTATGTCAAAGACCCTGAAAGATATGGCGTTGTCGAATTTAATTCTGAAGGAAATGTTCTTTCCCTTGAGGAAAAACCTATTAGGCCGAAATCAAACTATGCGGTGGTAGGTTTGTATTTTTATTCCAATGATGTGGTAGATAAAGCAATAAATCTCAAACCATCTCAAAGAGGTGAGCTTGAAATTACAGACCTAAATAGACTTTATTTGATAGAAAACAGATTAAATGTGAGCATATTAGGTAGAGGAATGGCTTGGCTTGATACAGGCACTCATGATAGTCTGTTGCAAGCATCAAACTATATAGCAACGATTGAAAAAAGGCAAGGTTTGAAAGTTGCTTGTTTGGAAGAAATTGCTTATAAAAATGCATGGATATCGAAAGATGATCTGATTAAAATGGCGAATGATCTGATCAAAAATCAATACGGACAATACTTGATGAATTTAGCCAATGACAAAGTTTATACAATTGAATATTAATGAATAGAATAATCTATTTCAAACAGTTAGCAAAGAGTTCTGCTCTCTGCTTTTTCCAACTATAATTTAAAATAATAAAGAATGAAATTTTCGAAATTTTTCAAAACAGGTATTTCCCTCATTTTTATTTGTAGCTTTTTTGGAAGCTTTGCGCAACAAGCCATGAAAACAAAAATATCAGCAGAGCTTTCCTCTATTATTGTTGGCGAGGTCAAAGAAAAAAGTAATGGATTGCCAATGGAATTTGTCAACATATCGCTTCATCGCTTAGATTCATCGCTGGTTAGTGGTACAATTTCGGGAAGCGGGGGTAAATTTGAGTTAGATAAAATACCACAGGGTAAATATATTTTGAAAATTGCATTCATGGGCTATAAAAGCCTGCACCGCAATATTGATGTAAAGGGAAAGGATGTTATTAATCTGGGTGCATTTGAACTGGAGGTCTTCAGCAATGAAATATCAGAGGTTCAAGTTACTGGTACAAAATCGACGGTAGAGTACAGGCTCGACAGAAAAGTCGTAAACATAAATCAAAATTTGGTATCGATAGGAGGCACGGCTCTGGATGTTTTAAGGAATGCTCCAGGCGTGCAGGTTTCCCCCGACGCTAGTATCACACTAAGAGGAAATTCCAATATTTCTTTTCTATTGAATGGTCGAAATTCGGCAGCTTTTTCTGGTACAGATTTTCTCGAACAAATGCCTGCAAGCTCAATCGAAAACATTGAAATTATAACAAATCCATCGGCAAAGTTTGATCCCGACGGTATTTCAGGAATAATAAATATTGTGACAAAAAAGAAAACCAACTCCGGCATCAGTTCAATTTTGAGTGTTAATGTAGGTACAAAAGACAAATACAATTCCAGCGCAAACATTACAATTCAAAAGATGAAATCAAATGTTATTACATTTGCTTATGATAACCGATTGGAAAACCGTACAATGACCATGAAAAGCTACAAAGAGATGTATTCTACAAGTTCGATTCTGGATCAGGTAACCAATAACAAGTTTAAGTTTAGTTCGCAAAGCTTTCGCATTGGCGATGACCTGCAAATTAATTCAAAAAATTCTATATCATTGAGTTATAATGTGAGACAAAATGCACATCAAAGTAATGGAAATACCTTAAGCAACGATTATACATTAGGGGATTCAAAGCTGTATTTGATAGAGCAGGATTACAGTAAATCTAAAAACAGTGGGCTGTCGCACGATGCAAATCTTTCGTATAGAAAAATTCTTAATAACAAAGATCATCAGCTTTCTGCCGATATGACTTTTTCAAATAGTGAGAATAGCGGCAACAACAGCTTGGACTACTTTGATTTAGATCCCAACTCCCTGATTGGGATTGACACCATTTTCCATCATGACGTTTCTAAATCTGGAAACACAAATTACTCATTACAAACGGATTATGTGTTACCATTGAAGAACGACTATAAATTTGAAGCGGGTCTTAAAAGTGTAGTTCAAAGCCTTTATTCAGATTATAGATTGGACAGTTTTGACATGAAAGAAAACCTATGGAAAAATGATGAATCCTATGCAGAAAGAACAGATTATGATGAACAAATCCATGCAGCTTATATTACTCTTTCTGGCAAAACCAAATATTTTACATACATGGCTGGTTTTCGATTTGAAGGTTCATACCGCAATTTGAAATCTTCAAGAGTGGCTACCATCTCCGATACCATCATGCTCAATTATTTTCCCACATTGCATGTGAATCGGGAATTTGGAGACAAGAACCAAATTCAATTGAGCTATTCAAAAAGAATTCGAAGACCGCGCCCCGAAGAACTGAACCCATACAAAGATCGCTCGAATCCTAAAGATGTAAGATTTGGAAATCCCAATCTGTTACCAGAATATATTCATTCTTATGAATTTTCTTATCAAAAAGATTGGAAAAGTGTATTCTTTGCTTCAACCCTATTTTATCGATACACCAACAACGAAATATCTCGTTATCGCGTTCAGCTTGATTCTGGAATTTTGGGCATGACCTATGCCAACCTTTCGAAGGAAAAGGAAATAGGAACTGAACTTGTTGTGAATGGCGATATATTTAAATGGTGGAAAATGAATGCAGAGCTTTCTTTCTACGAAAACATTGTTGAAAATAATTCGGACACCACAGGAAATGTAAGAAATCAAAGTTTTGATTGGAATGGAAGAATAAATTCCACATTACTTTTGCCCAAAATGACTTCTCTTCAAGTTTCGGTAAACTACCGGTCGCCTTCAGCAAGAATACAAGGTACTAGATCAGGAAACTATACAATAGATTTGGCATTGAGAAAAGAATTTTTTAAGAGAAGCTTGATAGCCAATATTCGTTTAAGTGACGTATTCAATACTTTTAAGTTTAGCATGGAAACCCAAGATGATCTGTTTTATGCAAAGAATAGTTTTAAAAGAGAAAGCAGAATCCTCTATTTTGGACTTACTTGGCGATTTAATCAAGACAATAAAGCAAAAGAAGGCAAAAAAAGAAATGACAGCAACAAACCCGATATGGATATGGAGTAATGTTGATTTTTAACCGTTTTTCAAATAATGAACAATGCTAAATTTCGGAACATTATTATAGTCTGAGGAACAGAATAAACCAAAATCGCCATCAATATCCACATCTGTCAATATAACAGATGTGGACAATATTAAATTTTCTAATTCTTGCTGTGCTTTATTTGAATGAAAACAATCCGTGTTTTTGTAATGGAATAAGTCATAATAATCAGCATATATATTTTCTTTATCGCCATCATCATCAAAAACTGCATATTGGAATTGATGTCCTAAATTTGTGATTATCTCTGATTTTGAATACTTACAATTTGTTGTTTGTGAACTCATAAATTTATTTACATTTTCATTATTTTTCTTTGAAAGAAAAAGTCACCCGTTGTAATCTGAAACACATAGAATCCATTGTTCCAATCTGCGGTTTCTGTTATATAAAAATTACTGTAATTCTGTTGATTCATATCCAATTTCTTTTTCAAAACTAATTTACCCCAAAGATTGTAAACGCTTAATTCAAAACTCGTTAATCCAGGAAAATAAATCTCAAGATTCATTGCCGATTGAAATGGATTGGGAAATATTCGAATGATTCTGTCTTTGATATATTTTGCTTCTTCTTTTGCAAAGAGCAGCAAATCTGCCAAGCCAAAATCAGGTATTCCGTAACCCAGTAATGTGTCTGGTTTTGAAGACATATTTGCACTTTCTTTTATGGCAACAATCATTTCAGGGATACGGGCGTTGGGGTGCGCCTGTCTTAGACATGCTACCATACCAGCCATAATCGGCGATGAGAATGATGTACCGTTAGAAGAAGATACATTTCCAGAACCTGAAAGTACAGTTGCATATAATCCTTTGGCGGCCACATCGGGCTTTAATCGACCATCGGCTGTTGGTCCTACAGAGCTAAAATAAACATAGCGGCTACTTGCATCAATAGCGCCAACTGTAATAATATTTTCGGCATCGGCGGGTGCTGTTATGTATTTCCAATCATCATTGCCTTCATTACCAGCGCTGTTCACGACCAATATTCCTTTGGATGCTGCAATGTTGGCTGCGATGGAAGATATTGCCGTTTTTCCATCCATATCTTTGTACGTATAGCTTAATGTTTTATCATCAAAATTATTGTATCCCAAAGATGAATTGATCACGTCTGCTCCCACACTATCGGCAAATTCGGCGGCGCATGCCCAGTTGTATTCTTCAATTCTGTTTTCGGAGACGGCATCTTCGGAGCGCAAAAGGTAAAACGATGCCTTGGGAGCGGTACCCACAAACTGACCCGGTAGATAGGCTCCTATCGTAGACCATACTTGCATTCCATGTTCTCCTTTATCATAAACAATCGTATCCTGATCAACAAAATCATACACCCCCAAAACCCTTTTTTGTATATATGCGCTATCGAATGCAGCCAGCTCATTGGCTTTATAAAAACCAGCATCCAATATTGCAATAATAACTCCTTGTCCCTGATAACCAGAATTATGCAAGGTTTGACCATTCAACTGTTCAATTTGGTTTTGTGAGCGACCATAATCAAATGTATTTTTATAAAAGGCTTGAGGTATTTTTAAATAAGTGAATGAATTATTATACTCTTTTTCAGGCTCTGATGTGTTCGCTTCAGGAAGGAGGGTTTCTGGAATCTCAGATAAAACAAAACCCAGCTTGGAAACAAGCTGTAAAATGGAATCAGAATCAGACCCAATAATTGCACAATTAAACCATTTAGAAAACTCGATGATTTTCACACCTAATTTTTCAAGTTCAGCCAAATAAATACGGCTTACGGGTAAATCACGTTCATCTATCGGAATACTAAATTTTTCCCGCCTTTTTATTGCCCTGTCAGATAAGAATTTTTCAGGCTGAGATATAGAAAACTCAGAACCTGACTTGTCTTTAAAATAAATGACATATTTTCCGGGATATACTTTTTGTTGCGAAAAAGCATGAATAGAAATACATAAGAATATGATAAAAATGAAATGATTTGCCCTCATGGATACAATGATTTAATGCAACAAAACGAAACATGGTAAATAGATATTGTTTTTAAACAGCAAAATGAAGTTTACATAAATATTCGTAATTTTGTAAGCTGTCGATTTAAAAAGTGCCGTTCATATTTTATTACTTGTTTATTAAGCAAATATAAAACACTTAACTCCTGTCGAATTATAAAATTTTACGCAAAAAAAACGAAAATGTTCATAAAACTATTGATTAGCAGTTTGTGCATTGAGCATTCTAACCTCAACTCTACGATTCATAGCTCTTGCTTCATTTGTCTCTTCGGTGTTTCGAGGTGCACGATTGCTCATGGCTGTAACAAAAAGGCGGTCAGATGTGATTCCCTGACTCCTCATGTAAGTTGCAACATTGAGTGCTCTTTGTAGCGAAATTCTTTTATTTTCCCGATTTGACTCGCTATCATCGGCGTGCCCCGAAATTTCAACAATGATGCCTTTGTTTCTTTTCATTACACCCACCAATCTATCTATGTCTTCAAAAGCCTTTTCTGAAAGACTGGCAGAATTGATAGGAAATTTTACATTATGCAAAACAATTGTTGAGGGATCAAAGTCATCTCTTATAGGTTTTTGGTAACCTGATTTGTCGTCTTTATCTTTCTTATCCGGCTCTTTATAATCTTTATTCTTCTTCAAAATATATTCTTTGTCGATGTTTTGAAATGAAATAAACTGATTTAGAAACAGTTCTTCTGTCAAGTCTAAATATTTTCCGCTTGGATCACTGATATGAACCTCATAATTTTCGCCGGTTCTGAAAGTTAGCTTGAATGAACCCGTCAGTTCATTGCTAAATTCATCGGCAATAATGGTCTTTGTTCCTTTGATTCGTACCTGAATTCTGGCTCGAATCGGCTTATATTTATCTTCCCTGATGGAACCCTGCAAATTTGTTTTCCTCACAACATCCATTTCTTCATCAGGTTCCACGTCGGTATTTGTATTATCAATATTGAGTACGCGAAATCTTTCATTCAGAATAAAAGCAATTTCGAATTGTTTGAAGCCATTGAATGAAACAATGAATTTATCTTGCATTAAATCAAAGCTTTCGGAATAAATATTGGGCATACTTACCGTATATTCATCTTTTTTGGGTAAATACATTTCAAACTTCCCTGCGTTGTCGGTAAGGGTAGAATAAATGACTCCACTTCTATCTATGGCCGTAACTTTAATATTCGATAATTCTACTTCTCCCAAAGCCGAAAACTTAGCTCTGTTTAAAATAATTTGTCCATAAATCCGATTATTTTCATAGTAAGGTATTTGCAAAACAGTATGATTGGTCATGACCGCATCAATAGAAGTATGCTCGGGTGTAAAATGCCCCAAATTGGGATCTAAACATTGAAAAGTTCCAATGTATCGCCCTATGGGTATTTTCTCTAAACGTACTTCTCCGTTCAGATTAGAAATGAGTTCCGTTTCATTGATCAATTCATAAGGCATTTTTTTAATCGAATCGGAACGAAATGAAGCAACATTTGCCAGAACATTGGGGATTCCGGGTTCATTTTCATCCATGACCTGATTACCATTCAAATCCTTGAAAAAGATGATAGAAAGATTTCTGTATTTTATAGCAGGCTGATCAAATAAAAACTCTTTGCGAATAGCAAATTCCACATAATTAAATTTGTATATTTTTGTTTCGCCGGTAATAACTTCCCCTCGGGATGTGACATTCAGATTATTCAGCATTCTGAGTGACCATCCTTTATTGAAAAAACACCTCATTTCTGTAATAATACTTGTTCGATTGATTTTTTCAGTAAAAATATTCGTATAAGTAGCTCGAACAATAAGTTGAATCATTTTCCTGTAAACAAACTTTTGATAATAGGGTGAAATAGTCACACTTCCATAATTTCGGTTGAAATGAAGAAGATAAAACTGTTGGAACAAATTGTAGGGTCCACTATAATACAAAATAGAATTTCCAAAGTTTCTGAATGTAAACAATGACGTAAAACTGAAAGTAGGCACAAATTTGTTTTTACTGTTGTACTTTAAGATTGTATCGAAATCTGTTACAGAATATGCGCCAATATAAAATTTATTGGAAATATAGAAAGAATGCTCTATGTTTCGATATTTTCCACCCAATAAAACACTTCCACCTGTGGTTCTAAAATTATGAGTTGAAAGATTACCATAGAAGGAATTTGAGGCAGCATCACTCAGTAAAGCCCCTGTGATAGCCGTAAACTTAGAAAAGCTTCGGTAATAAGTCACATCCATGCGTGAATTGTGTGAAATTGTTACCGGTGCTTCAATATTATTGATAAAATAGTGAGGTCTGAAAGAAAAATTTGAAAAACTAAAATCTAAGCGATTATTGTTTTTCAGCCTCAATGTGTTTTGAAAAACCAAATCGGAGCGCCCTTTATAAAAGCCCGCATAATAGGGAGAGCCATAAGTCCAGTTTAATCTTGAGTTTAAATTCTTGCCCTTATAATTATAGAGGACTTGCGAGGAATATCCTGCTTTTGAAAAATTAATTGAATCCCCTTGACTATGCCCTTCATTGCTAAATCCAGCTTTCCACGACAAAGAATGGCGAGGAATTATATTGTTCAAAGAATTCCCAAAAAACACAGCCATCTTTGTTATCTCCCCCTTCTTGTAATCAGAATATGCAGCTCCCGTAAAAACTTTAACTTTGGGCGAAACCTCATAACGATATTCCAGTGCTCCAATATTTTCAGGCCTGATCAGGTTCCGGGTTGCATAGAGCTGAAATCGTTGCTTTCCTATTTTCCAAAAGGCGTCTAAGCCACGTCCAGCGAGCGAAATTTCCATTGATTTTCTTACATCCCCTAAAATTAAATGATAATTCTCAGCCTTGATTCCAATATGCATCATGCTATATTTCCATAGATCGTCGTCTCGAAAATTGTGGTAGTCAAAAATAAGTTTTTGCTTTTTGTTGAGCAGAATATTTCCTTCAACATTGACAGAAAATGATGGACGGCTCACCTGAAACAGGTTTTGAGCAATGAATTCAATGGTAAGCGGAATCAAAACATTATCGGACTTATTGATATAGGTGGACTCCAAATACTTCAAAACAAATAAATGTTTGAAAGAAGTATCATTGATTCCTGCATTTACTTGCACTTTGAAGGTTTTTTTGTCTTCAAAATTATTTTCTTTTCTTAAATCGACCAGAAATTTTATTGTGGTATCACTTTTATATTGAACCAATATATCTTTTTTATATAACCCTTTCTCAGCGCCTTGCATATCAAGGGCATTATCCAAATCCAATTCAAAATTTACGACTTCTTCTTTGTTGCCTTTGTTCTTCACTTTGACTTCGATGTATGCCTGCAAAGTTTGAACATCAAAGTATTTTCTGATACCTAAAGGAGAAACCGAAATTTCGGATTTCGGATCAATGCTAATATACGTTTGCGCATTAATCAGCAGATTATCTTCGCTATCGAATAAGGATGCCCCCACAGGATAGGCAATTCCCCCTTTATTCTGATACCCAATAGCAATACGAACGGGAATAATAATAGAATCCCAACCATTCAGAGTTTGAGCCCCACCCAACATGCTACTGCCAAACACGCTCCAGTTTTTGGGTACGGATAATGTGATTTTAAATTCAGATTCCTGATTTGATACATTCTTTACAATGAGGTAGGTGAGAAACTGGTTTTGATCTTTAAGCTTAACGTACGGATCTCCAAAATATAGTTTTAAATCCTTCGCTTTTTGAGCAAGTTTGTTATTTTGGGCACTTATACCAAATGAAGTGATTATAAGAAATATGGAGAGAAATATTTTTAAAATTACTTTCATGAGCTTTGTCTTATTATTCTTCTGATAAAATCAATTCCATATCCATGGTATAATGTCCTGATGCCATTCCAATCATTCCACCGCTTAAAATATAAGTGATGGTAAAATTATTATCATTTTCTGTACCCTGAAGGCCATCGCTGGCAATTAAAACAGGCAGGACTGAAATAGGAAGCGGAGCGGCAGTAGTTGTAAGGGCATTTGCCCCCGTATTTGTAGTTTCTATCGTAAAATTTGCAAATGGAATTACATCACCAAATTCATTTTCAATGTTGTTCATCGCTCTACAATGAACCTCCCACTGACCGGCAGGAAGATCAGGATTATTATAGCAAACCAAAACCTTAGTCCAATCTGTCAAAGTTGAGCCAGAAATGTATTTATCCTGTGAATTAATAATAAAATTTACGTTTGTTCCTTGATTTATAGTCATTCGCAAAGTATAGGGTACCGCATTGGGCTGTCCATAAGATAAATTCATTAGAATTACGAAGTGGATAATTATGTAAAAGTATCTTTTTATCATGGAAATTCTTCAAAGTTTTGGTTAATTCTAAAAGATTAAATGAACACCTTGCAATGTCCCAAACATATTCACAATCCAAACGCATAAAAAGAATATAAAATCCCGAATGCTGTTCTTGTAATTAAAACCTAAAAAAAGTTGTGAAACAGAACAGTTTCACAACTTTATAAATTTATCATTGCTAATACTATAAATCTAAATTGCAATTAGTACTTAAATCTTATAGCAAATTTTAGCGCTCTTTAATTTTATTCATTGATTGATATCAGCACATTAACACTATATCTTCCTGAAGCGGGAGCAAGTGTAAGCATGTCACCTAAAGTAGTTCCTGTACCACATTCCCATCGTAGAGTTAATGCATTCGCAGCAATACCACCTGCATTGCCTGTTCCAATTCCAACTACCTGATTTGCAACTGCCTGAGCGTATACTAATAATTGAACAGGAGCTGCATCGTATGTTCCTGTATCAACCAGTTCGGCACCGAAAGCGTTAGTTCCAGTAGCATTAGCTTCTACAGACACATGGCCGATAGGAATTGTGACTCCACCATCGGAGGTAAAATCACCGTCTTCAGCTCCCAAATACATCTCCCAATTTTGGGTAGAAAGTACGGTCAATTCTGTATCATATATCGTACTGGGACCTAAGCCATAGGTATAATCATCGATGGTATTGAATACAAATTCAATATTTCCACCATTTACGACATTGAGTCTTAGGATAGAGTTCAAGGTAATCGAAACAGGAATAACTGCATTATCATTTATTGCCTGCGATCTTACCATACCGGTAGATCCCAATAAAATAAGAGCAAAAAAAGCGACAAATAACTTTTTCATAGGTAAAGATTTAGAAATTAATAAAAAACTTTAATTATTTTTTTTTCATTTATATGTAAATAATGATGTATTGAAATGAACACAAACTCAATAAAACTCCAAGATAATAAAATCACTTTTATTAACAATAACAAGTAACTCTATGTTATCTAAGACTTTCCCGCATTATCTGTGAATATTTGCAATAAGAAACTACTTGCAAAAGTAAGCAAAAACTTCAATCAAGTCAAGAAAAACAAAAGATTATTCTCAAGAAAATACAACCTACTCCTAAATACTGAAACAATTCAAACAGAATATGGTTCAAAGATTCAAGCCCCATTCTTACCGATCCAAAAAGAATTCTTTTCAATGAAAAATAAAAATGAATATTCTTTCGTCTTTATTTTATAATTTCGATCTGCGAAATACTGTAAAAAAAATATTTTGTTAAGAATTTTAGAATAAGAAAAATTGTAAAAAAGAGAAAATGAATATTCAGGAGAATTTTGCAAAAATCGTGCCGGAAAGCCTAAATAACATATATAGAGAATTAGCAGATGCAGTCAAAAATACCATTAAAAACCAAGAGGATCAAGAGAAACTTATTCTCCTAATCCAAAGTTTGACAAAATTGGTTAAGGGAAATAATTCTGATGAAAAAATCATAGAATGGCCGGCTCGAATTGCAAAAATTGCTGTGACAGAATTGGGTCTGGGCATAAGTTCTGTTTTTGCCTGCTTTATCTACGCAATGAGAAAAACATTCGGCTCAGATGTTGTTGATTTTAAACTATTTGGTGGTCAAATTCTTCCGATTGTTGATGGCCTCAAATCACTTTCGGAAATTAAGGTGAAACGCATAAAACCCGATGAGATATTCACCGAAGAAATTAAAAATAAAAGGGCGAAGGTAAAAGCCAAAGAGCAGTTGGCCACACAAACTTCGAACTACATACAATTGATGCTCACACTGGCCGATGATGCAAGGTCGATTCTACTTAAATTAGCCATTATCTTGGATCGTATGCGAAACCCTGCGCAAGACGAAAGCGATGAAAGTATGCAATTGGCCGAAATGGTTTCGGTCATTTACGCCCCTATTGCGCACCGCTTGGGATTGTATGCAATAAAAACCGAAATGGAAGAACTTTCGATGAAACGCCTTCACTCGGAAATGTACAAATTTATAGCAAAAAAATTGGCCGAAACAAAAGATAGCCGAAACAAATTTATAGACGATTTTATTAACCCAATCAAAGAAGAATTGCGTAAACAAAATTTCGTTTTTGAAATCAAAGGCCGTCCAAAATCCATTTTTTCAATTTGGAATAAAATGCAAAAGCAAAACGTTGAATTCGAAGGAATTTATGATATTTTTGCCATTCGCATCATTTTGGACAGCAATTTTCAGGATATAAAAGAAGAGAAATCTGAATGTTGGAAGGTTTACTCAACCCTCACAGATGCTTATCAGACCAATCCCAAGCGTTTGCGCGACTGGATTTCTGCCCCCAAAGCATCAGGATATGAATCGCTTCACACAACGGTTTTGGGTCCAGGGGGGCGTTGGGTCGAAGTGCAAATTCGAACCCGCCGCATGGATGAAATTGCAGAAAAAGGACAAGCTGCCCACTGGAAATACAAAGAATCCAATGATGCCAAAGAAGAGAATTCATGGTTGACCAATATTCGGGATATATTAGAAAATGCAAAACTCATAGAAGTAGAAGAAGATGATGTTTATAAAAAACAATTGTATTCCAATGATATTTTCATCTTCACACCCAATGGAGATTTAAGACGGCTTTTGCGCGGTGCTACAATTTTGGACTTTGCCTATGAAATTCATTCTGATTTAGGCGATAAATGTGCCGGAGGAATTGTGAACGGAAAATCAGTCACCATCAAAGAAATTTTGAAAAATGGTGATATGGTCGAAATAATAACATCCAACAATCAGAAGCCCAGTGAGGGTTGGTTGAAAATTGCCATTACCCCCAAAGCACAATCCAGAATCAAAAAATATGTTCGCGAGGCCAAATACTCAAAAGCTGAAATGGGAAAAGATATGATTCTTTACAAGTTCAATCAATTAAAAGTGGACTTTTTTGAGGAAACCATCACCAAACTTCGGGTTTTTTTGGGTGAAAAAACAACTTTAGACATGTATCAGGCTTTTGGTGAAGGGAAGTATGATGTTTCTATCATCAAAACGATTTTTGAACCCGATACCCCTAAACAGGATAAATTACATACCAGTCTGAAAAATTTTGATATTGAAAAAATCATTCATCCCGAAGAAGAAAAAATCAATAACAAAGATTTGTTTGTCATTGACAATACTGTTGGAAAGTTAGACTATGAAATAGCTCAATGCTGCAAACCTGTTTTTGGGGATGTAGTTTTTGGTTTTATCACCATAGGAAGGGGAACAAGAATTCACCGGGTTTCCTGCCCTAATGCCAATGATTTACTTTCGAAATACCCTTATAGAATTGTGAAAGCTCGTTGGGCTAACAGACAAATGGACAACATGTTTGAGGTAAATCTGTCTTTTACTTCTATTGATTCATTGGGCATAGTATCGTACATAAGCGAAGTGATCATGAAAGATAAAAATTGTAAACTTCGCACAATCAATGTGAATCCTAAGGATGGTTTAGCGCAGGGCGTTGTGGGCATCTATGTTACAAACACCCGCGTTATCGATACCATTATCAGAAAGATAAAAGAAATAAAAGGTGTGATGAGTGTGAACCGGACAAATTAACTTAGTTTTGTATGGTTACAGTCATTATATGCTTTTGCGCAGCAAAACTTTTGAAGCAGTAATAATGGGTTATCAAAGACCCACCCCTTGGTCCCCTCCCAAGAGGGGAAAGTAGCTATGAACTTGACTTATAATAAATTGATAAAATATTGTTTTATAAAACAACGATTATTGTTAAGTTAAAACGCTGATTAGCAGTATCCCCCTCTTGTGAGGGGGTTGGGGGTGGGTCTTAGACAAAACTGTATCGTCCTAAAAAAAGTTTACAGTTTTTCCTAAGTTAAAAACTTTGGAAATCATTTCTCTATCCAGGAAACGATTTTTTCATCCATAGGTTTTGTTTTGGGTGAAGCGAAATCGACCAGATTCCCCTCTTCGTCTATCATGAATTTTTGAAAATTCCAACTCACATTTTCATCCAAAATACCATTCTCTGATTTAGAAGTCAACCACTTATACAAGGGGGCAATATCGTCACCTTTGACAGAAATCTTGGACATCACAGGAAAAGTCACGCCATAATTTTGTGTGCAGAATTCTTTAATTTGTGTATTGGTTCCAGGCTCTTGCGATAAAAAGTTATTGGCAGGAAAAGCAATGATTTCAAAACCTTTGCTTTTATACTTTTCGTAGAGGCTTTGCAATTGTTCATATTGAGGAGTCAAACCACATTTAGATGCAGTATTAACCACCATGACTTTTTTACCTTTATACTTTGAAAGATCAACATCTTCACCATCAATACTTTTAACCGTAAAGCTATGGAAATTTTTCGTTTGTGCGTGAACAGAATTGTTTAGGAAAATCATCGCACAAAACAAGACGGCAACTATATTTCGTATTTTCATAAGAATTTTCTCTTTATTGTTATTATTTGAAACAAGTTGTACCTTTTATGAAGGTTATGATTTTAAAACATATTGGATACGTGGATTGTTGGTATATCAGCCAAATTATTCCTGTAAGGTAATAATTTATTAATATGTTCGGGATAATGAATATTTGAAAGAAATAATCCTTGTGACGGAACCGAAATACCTGCTTCTGATCGGTTTTTTTTTTCAATAATCAGCTTGAAATCTTCGATAGACATAGCTTGCTCACCCACCTTCACCAAAGTGCCCACAATTGCGCGAACCATGTTCCGAAGGAAGCGATTTGCTTCAATGGTAAATATCAGCAAATCACCTGATTTGTGCCAGTCAGCTTTATCTACTTTGCACAAATGACCCGGCTGATCCTTTGATATTTTGCAAAAACTCGTGAAATCATCTGTTTGCAATAAGATGTCTGCTGCTTTTTGCATCATATCCAAGTCTAATTTTTTATACAGATACCAGGCATAATCATGATAAAAAGCATTTTTCTTCAAACAAATCTGGTATTTGTAACAGCGGCGAATAGCAGAGAATCTTGCATGGAATTCCATTGATACCAGAATCAATGAAAACAAAACGATATCTTTGGGCAGGATGCAGTTAACCTTATAAATTAGTTGATCCGTGTTTTCAAAAAGCACATCGATATCAAGATGTGCAACATAATAGCTTGCATGAACCCCGGTATCGGTGCGCCCTGCTCCCACTATTTCGACGTCTGATTTTACAAGCATCTTAAAAGCATCTTGCAAAGTCTGCTGAACGGTTTGATGATGGGGTTGAATTTGCCAACCCGAGTAATTTTTACCCTTATAAGAAAGCTCTAAAAAATACCGATATTTCATCCTGAAATTTTTGTATTTGTCTCCATGCTTTGCACGATAAACATGATCGTTAAGCAGGAGTTAGCTTTGGTATTTTGCCAAAAAATTTCATAACATTATGATGAAATTTATGAATGCCCTTGGGTTGACTGAACATCATGATGCATTTTTTGTAAATCACATTGATTGAAGCGTTTTTGCATAGTTCGATGGCTTCAGGTGTTTCTGTTTCAAGTTGCATCCATATATGCCTTATTCCTCTGGCTATGGCAGCTTTTACAACATCTTCGGTGAGTGATCTGCGAACCAGGATTATAATAGCCTCAGTATCTTCAGGCAATGAAGCAAAATCGGGAAAGCATTTTACACCATCAATTTCTGTAGCATTCGGATTGACAGGATAAACATTATAATTCAAACTGCGTAAGTGGTTGAATACCATATAACCCGTTTTTTTTGCATTGCGCGATGCACCGATTACTGCAATATTCTTTTTTGAGAGAAAATCCTGTATTGAATTCATTGTTACCATAATAGATCCTAATATAAAGTTGAAAATCAAACATATTGATACAATTGGAAAATCAGATTTCTTTGTTTCAAAAATACAAATTCTCTTGCATTTTGCATCTTTTCAGAGGAATATTTTAGGAATTTTTTCCAAATCAACTCCGAAATAGTTTACCTTTGCTCAAACATTATATTTCAATTATATGGCAAATATTTTAATCACCGGAGCGAGTGGCACTATAGGATATGAAATAATTAGAGGTTTGCAGGAAATTCAATCGAAACAAAAGATCTATGCGGCTCATCATAATATAGAAAGCGCCCGGAAAATACTCTCTCAATTCAAAGGTTTGGAGTATAGAATTTTTAATTTTGAAGATAAATCCACTTTTCAAGAAGCATTCAAAGAAATCGATATACTTTTTTTACTTCGCCCACCCCACCTTGCCGAAATCACCAAGACTTTCGTACCGATGATGGATGAAATGGTAAATCAAAATATCAAAAAGATTGTATTTTTATCTGTGCAAGGCGTAGAGAAGCAGAAGAGAATCCCTCACTACAAATTAGAACAACTTATTTTGAGCAAAAATTTGGAATATGTTTTTCTGAGACCTGCCTATTTCATGCAAAACCTTATTGGAAATTTACTTCCCGAAATCAAAACGAAGAATAAAATTTTCATACCTGCCGGAAAACTAAAAATGAACTGGGTCGATGCACGTGATATTGGTTTGGTGGGAGCACATATCTTGAATCGTTTCGATGACTTTAAAAATAATTATTATGAAATCACAGGATCAGAGTTTTTGGGATTCGACGAAGTTGCACAAAGTCTATCAAACCATCTTGGAAAAACGATAGGTTATGAAAGCCCAAATCTGTTTCGATTTTTTAGAGAAAAGAAAAAACTCGGTATGAAGAATGATTTTATTTTTGTAATGATTATGCTGCACTTTTTACCCAAATTTTCGAGAAATATTGCAAAGTTATCTACAAATGTAAGAGATATTTGTGGTCGAGAACCATTCAAACTGAGTGATTTTATCACAAGAGAAATAGACAAATTCAAATAAATTCAAATATTTTCGAACAAACTTGAATACAAACACGATACGTATATAAAATGACACTTTTTTCGGAAGCAATTAAGATTAAGGATGGTGAAATTCACGATATTATTTTTCACCAAGCCAGGTTTGAGCATACCTTTCAAATGAATTTTGGAAATAGACCAACGATACAATTAAAAGATCATATTGTTTTAGACAAAAAACATCATTCAGGTCTTTGGAAGTGCCGCATTTGTTATGGTTTGCAAATTACTTCTGTCGAAATAACGCAATACCAGAAACGAAAAATCGACACATTGCGCCTTGTTTATGATGATGAAATTGACTATCGCTACAAATCTGTTGATCGCTCTGCCATCGACAGATTATTACTTCAAAAAGGAAGCTGTGACGATATCATTATCATTAAAAATGGAAAGGTTACAGATTCCTCTTTTAGCAATATTGTTTTTGAAAAAGAAGGAATATTCTACACACCCATATCGTTTTTATTACCCGGCACAAAAAGGAACAAATATATTGAAGCCAAAAGCATAATTCCGACCGAGATATACGAAAGGGATATCTATAATTATCAAAGCATTAGGCTTATAAATGCCATGATAGATTTGGAAGAAAGTCCTGTGATTCCTGTTACAAATGTGTTTGAAAAATAGTAGCATCTGCAATCATTCATGCAATTCAGATGGAAGAAATTTTTGAAATATTTACATTTGCTCAAAATTAAAATAATGAAAGAAATACTGAAATTCTATAACGAAATAATTCACGCTCATTCTGAAGAAGCAAAAAAGCTACTTTTTTTTAATTTATTGATGGAATTATTCAAAAAGAACGATGAAATTAAGGATATAATTAGCAAAATGAGTTTGGGTGCTGAAACAACGATTATAAACATACCAATAAACAAAGACCAAACAAAAACAGGTCGCGCCGACACGCAATACGGAAAAGTTATCATTGAATTTGAAAAGGATTTGTCAAAAACACTCAAACACGCCGAAGAACAATTAAAAGAATATTTACTTGGCAATTGGAGTATTACAAATGATTATAATTATACGTTGATTTCAACAGACGGCATAAAATGGGCAATTTATGGAGTAAAACCAGAAAGCTTTTTAGACAAAACCAATGTTACAGTGCAAGAATTAGAGTTAAAAGTCGTAGATTGGTTTGTCCTTGATAATACAAATTCTTATGAATTTTTCACATTTATTGATAGATATCTTTTTAGATATGAAACCCAAACTGCAACTTTAGAAAATATCCAAATAGATTTTGGCGAAAGTTCAGGTTTATTTCTTAGTGTAATTGGCGAATTAAGAAATTTTTACAATAAAATAAGTGAAGAAATTGATATAGAAACTGCCTACAATGAATGGAAAAGCTTTTTAAGTATTGCGTATGGTTCATTTAATGCAAATCCTGATATATTTTTGGTACATACTTACTTAAGTGTATTTTCAAAATTATTGGCATATTCTGTAATTACCCGTGATAAATTTATCGATGATGATGAACTAAAGGAAATTTTAGAAGGAAGTAAATTTCGCAATTTGCAAGTAGCAAATTTTGTTGAAAATGACTTTTATAAATGGATTTCTAACTCCAAATATTTCAATCAAATAAAACCAACTTTAAGGCGAATAGCCGCTAAAATTGGTGATTATGATTTAAGTAACATAAAATCAGATATTTTAAAAGGAGTATATCAAGAACTAATAGATTTAGAAACACGTCATTCGCTGGGAGAGTATTACACACCCGACTGGCTTTGCGAAAAAATTGTGAATTCATTTGATTTTGATCGTTCTGCAAGTATTTTTGACCCTTCTTGTGGAAGTGGTTCTTTTCTATTGGCAGCAGTAACGAGAATGAAAGAATTGCACCCCGAAATCACTTTGGAAGAATTATCCTCTCAAATTGTGGGAATAGATATACATCCCCTAAGTGTACAAATTGCAAAAACAACATTGTTACTTTCTTTTGGAGATTTGTTGAAAAAAATAAAACAACCATTCAATTTACGTATTTATTTATCAAACAGTATTATAACACCAGAAGGAGGCATCAATTTATTTGGTGAAGAATTTAAAGTAAAAATCGACAATAAACTTTATTTTTTACCAGAGGGAACGTTCGACGACCCCAATTTATTTGACTATGCAATTACTTATGCCGATAAACTTGCAAATTCAAACTTAAACCAAAAGCCGGAACCACAATCCACAATTGAAAATGCTTTACAAAAATTTAATCCTGTCATAAACAAAACACTATGTGGTAGGTTTTATGATATTTATCTTGGGTTAAAAGAAGCAAAAGAAAATGGGCGTGACAGCATTTGGTCGTATATTTTGCAAAATTCATACAAACCCTATTTTTTAAAACATCAGTTTGATTATATTGTCGGTAATCCGCCGTGGTTTACTTATAGCAGCGTAAAAAATTCTGAATACCAAGAAGAATTAAAAAAATTAGCTATTAAATATAAAGTAGTACCCGAAAAAAAAACGAACATGCCTCATTTAGAGATTGCGGCTATATTTCTATGCCACTGCAACTCCTACTTTTTAAAACCGACAGGAAAATTAGCATTTGTTTTACCACGCAGCTTTTTATCTGCCGAACATCACGACAATTCGCGTTCAGGAAAGGCAGATCATTTTAAAATAACTTCGGTTTGGGATTTGGAAAAAGTTACCCCTCTTTTTAATATTCCTTCGTGTGTTTGGTTTACTGAACATGCCAAAATTGCAAAATCAATCCCTGCTAACGGAATTGAAGGTTTGTCGCTAAGTGGCAAATTGAAACAACACAACAATCGTTTATCAGAAATTGCAGAAAAGATAAAAGAAACAAAGGTAACTTGGTATTATTCAAAGCTAAAGAATAACTCTGCATTAACAAACGAACCATTAAAAATATCAACGAAATCGAATGCATATAAAATTTTATTCAAGCAAGGTGCAACCATTGTTCCTCGTAATTTTTATTTTATCGAATACAATAAATCAATTGCACCAACAGACTGGAAAGATGCAAGTATTTTTGCGAATACTTCTACAGAAATTTTAAAAGATGCCAAATTACCCTGGAAGAATTTTATCATCAAAGAACGAATTGATTCTACATATTTATTTTATACTGCCATAGCGAAAGATATATTGCCATTTAGTTTGATAAAAGAGAGAATAATCACTCTGCCGGTATGGATTGATAATGAAAATAAAATATCAATGAAAACCTACCAAGAAATAAGAAGTTCAGGAGATTTAGATGTTTCTTGCTGGTATCAGGAAGCTCATGAATTATGGGAAAAGCATAAAACAGAAAAATCTAAAAACATGCAAATTCATGATCGTCTTAATTATCAAAAAGGATTAACCGATCAAAATTTATCAAGTAAATTTCTCATTCTATACACAGCCTCAGCAAAAGATGCAAGTGCGGTAATCATCGATAGAAATGATTTTGATTTGCCATTTATTGTTGAAAGTAAAACTTATGTAATGTACACAAACAACAAAGATGAAGCATATTACATAACAGCATTTTTAAATAGCAATCATGCAAATTTGGTAATTAAGGATTTTCAATCAAAAGGATTATTTGGACCCAGAGATATTCACAAAAAAATACTTGATGTTCCTTTTTCAAAATACAATCCCAAAAATACAAAACATTTGCAAACCATTGAAATAGCTAAAGAATGCGAATCAGAAGTGAAAACATATATTTTAAAGAATTTTTTAAAGCATAAAGATTACAATGTTGGAACAGAACGTAGTCGGATACGCAAATTATTAGCAGATAAATTAATTGAAATCGATAGCTTGCTAATGTGCTAATTCAAAATATGAAAATAGTATATTTGACTTTATAAAAAACGGAATTTATTTTTCACAATTTACAGAGGAAAACACTGTAAATCAACTCGAAGTTTTGTAAATGAACTTAAATCGAAAATGCTATTAAAACATCAGGTATCACATCGCCTAAAACAAGAGAATAAAAAATGATCAAAGGAGTTTCATATTTAATATTTGCAGAATTTTTTTTTGCACTTTCTACTGTTTTTGCAAAATTAATCACGAAGAACTCTGATATACCAGCAGTAGAGATAATGTTTTTGAGGTTCTTTTTGGGCTTCTTTTTCGTTATGTTTCTTGTGCAAAGAAATAAAATTTCATTGCGGCCCCAAAAATTCAAATTTGTTGTTTTAAGAGCTGTGTTAAATACAAGTGCGGCGCTACTTTTCTTTATTTCTGTAGAGCATACCACGGTTACAAATGCCAATATGCTCAATATGACCTATCCCGTTTTTATTTTTTTGTTTTTGCCATTTATACAAAACGAAAAAATAAGGAAAATTTATTATTTATTTCTGGCTATCACCATGTTGGGAATATACTTAATCATACAACCGCATTTTGACAATATCAATATCGGTGACGTCATCGGATTAGGTTCTGGAATCATTGCTGCATTTTCGGTCATATCCCTGAGTATGGCAAGGAATTATGATTCAACGCTACTCATCCTTTTCTACCTGATGTTTCTGGGTGGAATCATGAATTTTTTCATCATGCTACCCGTTTATGTAAGTCCACCATGGGAAATGATTCCCTATATGGTTGGTTCTGCCCTTTCGGGTGTGTTGGGGCAGGCACTCATTACTTCCGGTTACAAATACATCTCGGCCAGAACAGGTTCTATTGTTTCAAGTTCAAGGATGATTTTTGCAACAGGCATGGGCTTCATTATTTTTTCCGATAATTTGAATTTTACTATCATTGTGGGAGGAATTTTGATCCTGTGTTCTTGCGTAGGCACTGGATATTTTATGAAACAGAAACAATAAGACCATCTTATAATTCGTATAATTTTAAGAATCTTCTTAAATTTGCAGAAATAAAATTCTATTGCACCTTGAGAGCCATTGATCAGATAATAAAATTCATATTTATATCGAAAGCCCACATAATGAAGCGAATCATTCAGTTTCTTGTTGCCTTTTTCATTTTTATACCTTTGATATTGAAGAGCCAAAATAAACTTGAAAACCTTGGTGCTAATATTAATGGTGGATTGTCTGAAATATCGCCTGTACTCTCCAAAGATGGGAATACGATGTATTTTTCCCGTAGCATTCCTGGGGGTATGTACGATATAAACCGCGATATTTTTATGTCGAAAAAATCGACCAATGGTTCATGGTCAAAAGCTTCTCGCTTATCCAATGTGCTCAATAATGAAGGATGGAATTCGATTTGTGGCATAAGTTCCGATGGCAGAACTATATTACTTTCTGGTGTTTATATGCCGGATGGTACATTGAAAGGAGGTTTTTCCATTTCTCATCTCATGCCCCAAGGTTGGAGCACTCCGATAAAACTTAATATTCCCGGAATTCCCCTTGCTTATGAAACCCAAACGGCAACCATGTCACCCGATGGACGAATCATTATTTTTTCGACCAATTGTGTTATAGGGAAGGAGTTTTATGGGGGTTTTGACCTTTATATAACCCAACTGAATGAAGACGGCTCATGGAGCAAGCCCAAAAATCTTGGAAAAGCAATCAATTCATCCGGTTTTGAAATTTCACCTTTTCTTGCTTATGATGGGCAAACATTATATTTTTCGAGCAACGGCTTCAATGGTCTGGGAGGAAATGATTTATACTTTTCGCGCAGAAAGGGAGAATCCTGGACGGAATGGACAGAACCGCAAAATTTGGGAAGTACTGTAAATACAAGTCTTTGGGAATCATATATTTGTATCTCAGAAAATAGTGAATGGGCCTATATTGGTTCCACAGCAAAATCTTTGGGTGGAATGGATATTCACAGAGTAAAGCTCAAACCGGAATTCCTTCCCCTGAAACAGTCGCTTCCAGATACCAATTACTTGATTGGTTTGAACAGGACAAGTGAAAAAATCATAATGGATCCTTCCATTGAAAAAAGAAAAACAGTTATTGTCTGGAACAAAGAAGATGAAAAGAAAAACATCCATAAAATCTTAGCAGATTCAAATAAAATTGCCGACCCCAAAGAAGATCTGATCAAAAAAGATAGTGTGCTTGTTGTAATAAATCCTGTAATAGAGGAAAAAGAGAAAGAACAAATCGTAAATGAAACAGAAATTAAAAAAGAAGAGAAGATCGAAGAATCAGTTATTAAGGATGTTGAAGAAGTAGTAAATAAAGAAGAGATTACAGTTTTAGAGAAGAAAAAAGAAGAGGAAAAAGTTGTCGTAGCGCCAAAGAAAGAAATAGAAATCGTACCCGCAATAAAGGAAGTTATTGTTGAAAATGATGAAACAACCATACAAAAGTTCATCCCACCCCAAAAAAGTACAAAAGTAAAAAGTGCGAACACTTTGCGCAAAATGGAAAATCTGGGACAAACGATAAATAGTGCCTATAGCGAAATGTCGCCCGTTATTTCCCCCGATGGAAAAATGCTTTTTTATTCCCGGAGTGTTCCGAATGATCCAAAAAATTTGATTCGAGAAATCTTTGTCTCTAGCTTAAAAAGCGACAATACATGGTCTAAACCTCAATCGCTTGGCGACTCTGTAAACCGCAAATGCTGGAATATTCCATGCGGTGTATCTTCAGATGGAATGACGATTTTGTTGGCAGGAAAATATTTGCCAGATGGATCAGTCAAAGGTGGATTCTCGGTTACGAATCGATTAAGTCAGGGTTGGTCGCAGCCTATTCCGTTGAGAATTCCCGATTTTCCTGAGCAGGAAGAGATTCAATCGGGTGCTCTAAGTCATGATGGAAAAGCCATTTTATTTTCAAGTCACAATTGCATCGGCGAAAATTTTTACGGTTCTTCCGATTTGTATGTTACTTTTCACCAAAATTCTACTTCCTGGAGTAAACCACTGAATCTTGGATCCATAATCAACACGTATGGCTTTGAAACCACTCCGTTTTTAGCCAGCGATGGATATACTTTGTATTTTTCATCCGATGGACATGGGGGTTACGGGAGCAACGATATATTTGTTTCAATTCGCTTGGATTCTACATGGCAAAATTGGTCGCCACCTCAAAATTTGGGGCCACGCATAAATACAGAAGACTGGGAATCATACTTCTCCATACATGCATCGGGAGATTATGCCTATTTGGGTTCAAGAAAAAACACCTTTGGGATGATGGACTTGTTTAAAATTTCAATGGATTCGAGCATGAAACCCAAACCGGTCATTCTTATTTCAGGAAAAGTTCTTGTTGAAGGTGAAACAAGTGCTCAAAATGTTTCTATTGTATATGAGGAAATTGCAGATAGCTCCAATGTTGGTTCGGCAGGAGCCGATCCCCAAAATCTTTCGTACAAAATATGTCTGAATGCCGGAAAAGTTTTTGCATTTTATCCCCAGGCGAAAGGATTTTATGGCATCAATGAGTACATCAATTTAAAAGATCTGAAAGCCTATTCTGAGTATAAAAAAGACTTAATTCTGATTCCCTTAAAGAAAGGTCAGAAAATTCGCCTCAATAACATCTTCTTTGACCGGGGTAAATCCATTCTTCGCTCAGAATCCAATGCAGAACTGCATAGATTGGTTGAAATTCTTCAATTGAACTCCAAAATGAAGATCGAAATAGGTGGACACACAGAATCAATGCACGCAGATCCACAACTTTCGCAAGACAGAGCAAATGCTGTAGCCGATTTTCTATATAAATCTGGAATACAAAACAATAGAGTTGTAGCGACTGGATATGCAAACCAATTTCCTGTAGATAATTCGGCTACCCGGGAAGGTGAAAGACTTAACAGACGCGTTGAAATAAAAATTTTGGAAATTGAATAAAAAATAGATGAATAATTAAAAAGTAAATTTTTTGTTAAATTTATAAATCATTCAATATATATACATTGTATGGAATTCCTTTAAAATACAAACTAATTGTTCCAGTATGAAGCAAAAATTTATTTTCGATTTCCATAATTTAATTTAATTTAGATGTATCAAACAAAATTATATAATTATGAAGAAATTAAGACTTGAAGACGGAGAACATAATCATCCCATATACACTATAAGAGACAGCTTGATCAATAATGTATTGGTTCTTTCCTCTATATTCTTGATACCCACTCTTATTGCCTCAGCATACAGAATGATTGATATAGGAGTACAAACAATCATGTATTTTCATTTCCTTTCATATTTCTTCTTGTTGCTCCTTACTATATTCAGAAAAAAACTTTCCATAAGTTTTAAGGCCTCCACTGTAATATTTACCTTGATATTATTGGGTGTAATCGCAATCATGGCTTTTGGAATTTCGGCGGAAGGAATCTTAGCATTATTTGTAGCAGCTTTATTTACAGCAGTTTTCTACGGATTGAAAGCCTCCTTGGTTATATCAGCGGTAAATATTGTAATTCTTTCAGTTATGGCATTCCTCGTAGCCTTTAATTATTGGGAATTCAAAGTCAATATTAAACTTTATACTTTTTCAGCTTCTACTTGGGCGTATATTGGTGTTTTGATGTTCTCATTTTGCATCATTTTTTCGTTTCTCATTTCAAGAATCATAACGTCTTTAAGCAATAATATAACAGCCTTATCCTTACAAGGAAATAAATTTTCAGGCATTGTAGCTCCCCATATAAAAGCAGATGATTCTGGAATATTGAAGGAAAGCAAGCAATTATTTTCACTCATCAAAGATATGACCAAGGATGTTTACATGCTCTTTACATTGAATTCTGGTGTATTGGTAGATGTAAATGAAGCATTCATTCGCTTCACGGGTTATGAAAAAAGCGATATACTTGGGATGACCATTAAAGAACTTGAGATATTTGGCGTTGAGATGGATTATGAAAAGCTTCTCAAGAAAATTAAAAATCAGGAAGATGTTGGTTCTGTTGAAACAGAATTAAGAACACAGGATCAGCGGGTTTTGAAGGTAGTGATGAGTCTGTCTTCGATCAATGTTGGAGGAAATAATTGCATTGCTGCTGTTTTATGCCACACGATAACTCCTCATGAAACAGACATAACACAATAATACAATATCCTCATTATTAATTACTTTAATGAATACAGATTCAATTTATATTCAGAATATGTTCAAAGAATATTCGGTAAGTCTGGTTTTAAGCGATTTGTTCATAGAAGAATCTTCTTTGTTTTGACTGACAGGTATATTGCCTTCAACCAATTCATTCTGAATTATCTGGTTTTCTGTATCTAAAATTGTTTTTGAAGAAAGAAATTTCAACTTATCTTTTATGTTATCTTCTTTTTGCTTTTCGTTCTCTTTCCTATTATTGTATTTGATGATTTTAAACTTGAGGGTTTCTGTATTGAGAATTATTCCCTGAAAGCGTCCCAAGGTACATGACCCGCTGTTCAAATACCTTTTCTTTTTGTGCATGTAATAGGTCTTGTGTGTTTCGAGTTTGTGTGTATGTCCCATTATCACAACATCATACAGGCGCAAAAGTCCTAAGGCATATTTAAGATATTTATATGAATCGTATTTTTTGGGAATTCGATTGATTTGGTCATTATGTTCAATATACCTGAAATAAAAATTCAGAAGAAATTTATTCCTTAAGATTATTTTTAGAAACGTAAATCCAATTTTTCCTATGAAACGACCAATTCTAGTACCGTTTAAGAAATCCGCATTATGACCATGTTCAAAATGAATGATTTTTCCTTTGCTATTTTGAATTTGATAAGAATCTAAGCCAAATTCCACACGGGCATCATGATTTCCTTTTATATAAACAAAAATAGGATCCTTAAAGTAGTCTATGATTTTTTTATTATTTTCGGCTATATCCTCAAAACTATGCTGATAGAGATCATATATATCCCCATTCAGGATAATTTTCTTTATGGAATACTTCCTTCGGATTTTTTCAATTTTTTTGATGAATTTTTTCAGCTTCCAACCAAACACTCCCAGTTTTCCACCATTATTGATGTGTATATCAGAAATAACTAAAACATTCATAATGTTATATTTTATGAAGCAGATAAAAGGTTTTTGATCTGTGAAAGTAAACGTCAAAAGTAAAACAAAAGTAATCAAATTCTTGTTGAATCTATTTATCAAAATATTAAATAATATTTATGTTCTTAACATTTTCGATTCATTTTGATAAATATGGCTGCAAAAAAACAAGTAATAAATACGTTATTCATTTCAATTATGGATTAAATGTTAATGAAGTATTAAGCTAAAGTGATTGAACTCTTTTGTAAAATATTCTGTGCTCAGAATTTCAAGTATTAAAATTTAGTATTCAAAAACAGATGCTACGCCGTCAACTTTGTAGAAAATATAAAAATTATTTGATAACGAGTTCTAAAAAAATATCTTTGCAAAGTTATAAATATTAAAATGAATATTACAGATCTCATACATGTAATCACAGAAACCGACTCAGCATCAATTCTATGATTTTTCGGTTTAAGACAAAGCTTTGTATTACTTGAAACCAATATGGAAAATCTTATTATCAAGCATTTACAGGATTATTTATTAAAACTTGGTATCGGTTTTTGTTTTGAAACCCCGACAGAAACGCATCACTGCGAATAGACTTTGGTAAACTCCTGTATTTAAGCAAAGCTTCAGGAGTTCTGAAATAAAGTAAAACAAAATCACTTTGTGTGGAGTTCTCGCACGTAAATTTTAGTGGCGTGTGAACTTCACTATCTTCCTCTTTCCATACTCATTGCACTCTTTACTTCTTTTCAAATTCTTTTGCCATAAGATCAATTAATTCTCTGATCGGTTCATCGCCAAATCTTCTGGCGATTATTGTTTTATTTTCATCCAAAAGTAACATAAAAGGGGTACTGATGGCGTAGTACTTTTCGCCAAACTTTGCTTCACCATTTGGATCCCAAACATTGATCCAATCCTGGGTTTTGTATTTTTCAACAAATTCCTGCCAGGCCTTTTTATCATTTTTGGTGTAAATTGATATTACAATCACATCCTTTGATTTGTATTTGTTGTAAAATTCGATGGTTTTTTCAGTTGCTTTTTCGCAATGCCCGCATCCTGTGCTCCAAAACAAAATCAGCAAATGCTTTGCCTGAACATCTTTAAGTGCAACAAGCTTTCCCTCCAATGATTCTACTTCAAATTCGGGTGCTTTTTGTCCTACAAAAGATTGTTTGAACATCGCATATCGTTCTTCAATAAATTTTATACCCACGGTGTCGAGCCAAGAGGCCTTACCGTTCCTGAAATATTTATCGGCTACATAAACAAAAGCTTCATTCATTCCTACTTTGGAATAGGTAGCAAAAAAGTCTAAAAACTGTGTACTAACATATTGATATACTTTGTCATTTGCTTTGGATAGTGCAATTAGGCGATCAGATTCTTTTAAAAGTACATCTAAAGGTTTGTTATTATTTAAGTTGCGGGCAAGAATCATCATATAAGATTTATGTATTACCGGTGTTCGCAACAGCCTTGAGTCCGAAAATTGAATATGCTTGAAGAAATTTTCATCCGAGTATCCATCCATCGGTTGACCGTTCATGGCGGTAAGTAATGTGGCAAAAAAAGACGATTTATTCGTTTCTGTATATGATTTCCAGAGGTTCATGGCGGTATTATTCAACTCGTCCATTTCTTTCTGAATTTTAACAGTATCCATTCCTACTTCTTTCTTCTTATTTTCAAGATTTTGGTGAATTTGGTAGAAGTTTGCCAACTGATTCATGTATTTGTAAAAAACTTCATTTTCTTTGTCCCCAATAACTTTCATGGATTTTACTGTTTCGCCAGTATCTGTTTCGAGTGTAAATTCCTGATCATCAGAAATCAATATATCGAAGTATTTTTGTCCCGGCAAAATTATCAAATACATGCCTCCAGGCAAAGCTTCTTTACCTTCGAAAATAACCATTCCCGTTTTGTCTGTTTTGCTTTCTTTTTCAATAAATTGTTTATCAGCAAAATAATAACCAAGCTGTATTGCTTTTTCGGGATAATTTTTAATTTTTACTTTAATTTTATAACCTTGCGAATAGGATAAAAATGAAGCTAAGCAAAAGAAGATGGAAACAAGCAAAAGTCGATTCATAAACTCAGATTTAAATTGGGAATTTGATAAATAAATTGTACTCGTATGTGCGAATTAAAATATTGAAAATAATTGATTTAGTTATGTAGTAATAATAATTTCGGTTTTATAAAAATGCAATCAACAAATAAACATTACATTATGCTTTTAACTATTCATTATTCATTATTTTCTCATCCATTTATAACAAAAAATGCTTTAAGTAAGATTGAATGATCGAGAAAAAGAATATCAGGTTTCTAAGTTTTATTTTTACAATAGGTGTATGAATGATCGGTTTCTTTTGCCATTTGAAATAAATTTTGTCAGAATATCGGGTTTTCAATATTACTTTTTTCTTTATGTCGGAGCTGTAAATAGGCTCAAAAATATAACCTTCACTGGATAATTTTTCTAAAGCAAGAGGCAAAACATATTGAAGGTTTCTCTGCGCTTTAAGCGAATCATGAAAAACGACCACAGATCCATTCCGGGTTTTTTCCAAAACAATTTTCAAGCATTTTTCTTCACTCACCCGCTCATCATAATCCAAGCTAAGAACATCCCACATAATGATTTTGTATTTCTTGCCTAAAGCTTTTCGCTGAAAAAAAGAAATCTTTCCATACGGGGGTCGGAAAAGATCCGATTTGATGTATTTTTCGGCTCGGATAAAATTGCGTAAATATCTCATTTTCTTTGTTTTCCAGCCATTCAGGTGATTAAAGGTGTGGTTTCCAACGGAGTGACCTCCTTCTAATATTTTAGCATAAATTTCGGGATATTTTCTCACATTATCTCCTATGCAGAAAAATGTGGCTTTGGCTTTGTGAGTTTGAAGCGTATCGAGAATCCAAGGGGTTGTTTCGGGAAAAGGACCATCGTCAAAAGTAATGTAAATTCTTTTCTGATCGGAAGGAATCTTCCAAACAAATCCAGGGAAAATTTTACGTATAATAATAGGCGGACGAACTAAAAACATAGACGAATATTATAAAACGAACTATGCTCAAAACGTTGAACATAGTTCGTATATTGTATGGATCTGATTACATCATTTTAAGCATACGCTCCAAATTTTGTTCCACTTCTTTAGCTTTATCATCCATTTTAAAACGGGAATACATCCTTCCAATCTCTTGGTATATAGCGCCCTCTCTTTCCATATCCCTGTCTATAAAATTCTTTTTATCCTTATCCAAAGTCGTATAATACTTGAAGCTCATGAGTGAACTTTTTGCCAGAAGATCTAAAATATCTGTAGCTTTTTTGTTTTCACCTGCTTTCAGATAAACCTCAGCGATTAATAAATTATAATAGTTGTATGGAATTATATTGTTCGGCATTTTTTGGATACAGCGATCCAAAACAGCAATCGCATCTTGTTTTTTGCCTTCAGTTAAAAGTTCATTCGCCAAACGAGCAAAATTATTTCTCAAATTCATTACCATACGGAGGTTATTTTCATCCAGATAAACTTTTGGATTATCGATACCACCCCACTTGAATTTTTTCATCAGATTTTCATACATGGCTTCTGTATTCACTCTTCCAATTTGGCCATCTTTATTATCGGATTCAAGAGGTACAATTCTATATGCTAAACCATCCAATTGAAAGTATTTTTCCAAATTCAGGAAATTCTCAGGTCCAACGGTGATGGCAAAGTAAACAGGTCTTTTCCAATTGTTGTTACCCAATAAATCAAGCACCATTAAACTGTTTTTATGCAAATAACTTTCGTTCAATGTAAATTTCATTTCTTTTACAATCTGACCGGCATCTTTTTGCTTAACAACACCATTTTTTATAACGAGTGCAGAATCAACAGAAATTTTAAGGTTTTTTGTAGGAACATAATTGAGCATCATGCCGCCTTGTGTTGCCACTTGGGCTTCGGGTCTGTCGCTACCAACAAACTTCATTACTTCTCTCAGATCAAGATAATCTTTTGTTTTTTCTTCTACAAAAACATAATCGCGTTTTCCCAAAGCATATTGTTCTTTGGTAAATGAAAATGGAACAGGATCCGATTCGTAAGCTTTTTGCTTCATTTGATCGATGTACCAATCTGTTGAAAGATAGCTCAAATTCACAACACGAATATCAGTTCTGATTCCTTCAACTTCCTGCGCATACCAGAGTGGAAAAGTGTCATTATCACCATTGGTAAATATAATGGCATTTTTTTCGCAAGATTCAAGATAATTGCTTGCGAAATCGCGAGCTGTATAACGATTTGACCGATCGTGATCGTCCCAATTTTGAGCACCCATAATCGTAGGAACCAACAAAAGAGTAACCACGAAGGAAGCAATAGCCCCTCCGGTTTCCGTCAAATGTTTTTTGGAAAAGTCATAGATTGCCAAAACCCCAATTCCAATAAAAATTGCAAATGCATAAAATGAACCAACATAAGCATAATCTCTTTCCCGAGGTTGGTAGGGTGTTTGATTCAAATACATTACAATAGCTAAGCCTGTAAAGAAGAATAGCAAGGTTACAACTGTAAAATCCCTCTTGTTCTTTAAATAAAGATAGGATGCTCCTAATAGTCCCAAAATGAGTGGTAAAAAGAAATATGTATTACGACCTTTGTTTTGATCCAAACTTTCGGGCATGTTTTTTTGCGATCCCAAGCGACTTTCATCCAAGAAATTGATTCCACTTATCCAGTTTCCATGGATCACTTCGCCATGGCCTTGCACATCATTCTGGCGACCGGCAAAATTCCACAAGAAATAACGTAAGTACATGAAATTAACTTGATAGCGAAAGAAAAAGATTAAATTTTGTGCAAAAGAAGGCTTCTTTTTTGCATCTTTTATTCCTGCCCAATATTTATAAGCGCTTACGTGATCGGATTGAGAACTATACATTCTCGGAAATATTGTTTCTCCATCTTTATCATATACATATTTGATGTCGCTAAAAGATTTCGCATATTTTCCATCTTTCTTTGTGTAAATTGCTTTACCTTCCTCTGAATCAATAACTTTTGTATTAAAATAATTACCATAGAATAAGGGTCTGTCACCATATTGTTCGCGGTTTAAGTAACGCTGCAGCGAAAATACGTCATCGGGTGAATTCTGATCCATAGGCGTATCGGCCGACGAACGAATTACAATCATGGCATAGCTGGAATAGCCCACAATAATCACAGCCACAGATGCTACGATGGTATTAAGAATTGCCTTTTGATTTTTAGCCCCATAAAATACAACAAGAAAAATGATGATAGCAAAAAACAATCCCCCACCAATACCAGCACCCAGCATGGTGATGCCGGAGAAAAACATGGCAACAGAAAACGAGACAGAAACGAGCAGGTGCGAAGTTTCTTCTTTTAATGTAGACCAAATAGATAACACAACCGATCCTAACAATAACAAAGCATAAACCAATACACCGGAATTGTAGGGCATACTAAAGCTGTTTACAAACAATAGTTCAAATCCGCTCGACATACTCACCAAGCCCGGAATAATTCCATACATGATGGCAGCTAAAGCAAATCCCGAAATTATAAGCGTAAGCACAACACCTTTGACAGAAACTTTGTACTTTTTAAAGTAAATGACCATAACAATGGCAGGAATAGCCAAAAGGTTTAATAAGTGAATACCAATGGATAAGCCCATTAAATAGGCAATGAAAATTAGCCATCGGTTTGCATATTTTTCATCGGAACAGCTTTCCCATTTCAGGATTGCCCAAAATACCAGTGCAGTAAACATTGAAGAGGTTGCATAAACCTCACCTTCAACAGCCGAAAACCAAAAAGAATCAGAAAAAGTATAAGCCAAAGAACCAACAATTCCACTACCAAGAATGGCAATGGTTTGACCTAAGTTCAGCTCATTATTTTTCATTATTATTTTCTTTGCTATGTGGGTGATAGTCCAAAACAAAAACAAAATTGTGGCTCCACTGGCAAGCGCAGAAAGTGTATTGATGGTTCTGGCTACACTTGTTACATCGCCGCCGGCAAACAATGAAAAAACTCTACCCAGTATCATAAATAAAGGCGCTCCGGGAGGATGCCCAACCTGTAATTTGAATGCAGTAGTAATAAACTCTCCACAATCCCAGAAACTTGTTGTGGGCTCTCCTGTAATAATATACACGGCGGTTGCAATGAAAAAAACCGACCAACCTGTGATATTATTGAAGTAAGAATACTTTTTCTCCATGATTTAATTTTTTGATTTTCAGCTTTTATTAAAATTGTTATATATTCATTCGATTCATTTTCGTATTTCCTCCTGGTATTTTTCTGCTCTTTATTGAAAGAATAAAATTTTGTTAAAGAAAGAACAAATAAGAACACTTTTCTAAAAAAAAATGTCGTATTCAGGCATGATTTTTATTAGATTATGGGAAGCGAAAGTAAAATTTATTTTTGAAAAACATCAAATTGATTTGGTAAAAATTCTTAAAAACAACTTTTCGGGAACAATTGAACTCAAAATAATCAATGAAAATTAAGTAGAAATGCTTTCTCTTCATTGATTATTATTTAATATTTTTGTATTATCAAGTTCTTTTGCTTTTTTCTATCAACCCTAACATAATATGGTATTCTATGAAAAAATTTTTTATCCTCTTTTTATCAATTTTGATAAACCTAAATTGGTTATTTTCACAAGGCGTTTTGATTCCAACAAATCCAACGCAAAGCGATTTTCTTAAAGCATACAAATACATGCTAAAAAGCTCTGACGAAAATTTTCGTAGCATCTCTACAAGCACCGACACAATTTTATTTCCGACCTATTCTGAGTTTTCAGTTTATCGTGTCATCGATGGCGCTAAACAGGGTTCATTTGTGTTGCCTGGACAAATTTCAGCAGAATATTCCTCTGTTTCATCAAGCGCATATACTGCTTATGATTGGAAACAATCAAAACATACCGCTCTCAATTTCAAAAAAGATTCGAACAGAGTATGGATATTCAAAAGCAAATTGATTCAAAATGGAGGTACTGTTTCCTGGGAAGCGAACTATTTTGCCAATATGTTCGACACCTATCTCTTCAATGATATGTATAAGTATTGCGATGAAGATGTACTGACAGCAAATCCAATATTACCGGCTGTTCGTTTGATCATCATTCCATCTTTTTCAAAGAAAGGAGAAGACAACAAATTTTTTATCGATCAGATCTTTGCGAATACACCCGGCTTGGTTCAGCGTTTTCAGGAATTCTTGCAAAGCGGTGGAACTATATATGCGGAAGGAAATGCCGTTTACTTCATCGAAAAATTAGGCTATTTGAACTCAGGCAGCGTAAACTTTGAAGATCTAACTATGCCCGATGCATCGAATCATGCAGACATAAGCCTTGAAGATAACGAAAATTCACTTGCTTTTGCTGCAAGTTCAAACAATAATAAATTGTATATCAAAGAACTACCACAAGTAAGCTCTTCTGCCATCCAAGTGGTTTTGAAAAGCATTCAGGGACAAAAACCTGTACTTTTTACCCTCGAAGGTTCGCATGCAGATGGCGGCAAAATTATCTGCAATACAGGTCTGCCAACCGTAGGAGGAATTGCAGAAATTGGAAAAGGAAGCCGTCAATTGCAATGGACTTTGGATGCTTTGCTTTATACTTTCAGTTCGAGTATAGACTATACGCGTTCGGTATTCAATATCTTGCCATCTTGGGTTTCGGCCAGTAGAAATACAGTTCCTTATGATAGAATTGATACTTTTGAAGTGCAAATTCTTCTAAGAAATTTAAGTAGTAGCGCAATAAGCAATATATCAATAGAAGAAAACATTACACCATTTTTTAAATTTCTCGATTTAAAAACAAGTGGAATAAATGCGACTCTGCTCGATAATATTTTGACGTTTAATGGTCTGGCTCTAAATCCGTTTTCGGAGCAAATTATTACTTACCGTTTGGTTACTCCTTCCCCAGATGACTCGGTACATGCCAAAATAGATCAATACCTGATCAAGGCAACTACGTTGTTGGCAGCTTCGGAGGGAAAATTAAGCTATGAAACTCCTAATGGAAAATCGATAATTACACAGAAAACCAATTATGCCAATATCATGTTTGCTGCTGATATAGCCGCAGATACCGATTTAAACTGGAAAAACTTTCTCGGTTTGGATTTTCAGCCTTTCAAAATTTTTATGATATTGGAAAATAAATCTCGTACAGCCGCTGAAGAAGCCAAATATGTTCAGTATATACCCAAAGACGTTCCTTTTTACAGAACCGACAATGCTATCAATATTCCTATTCTTAAAACCCCCGGAGGACAATTTATCGATGTTTTAAAAGGAAGCAACGACAAAAATAATCCGGATTTTGATATGGATTCTGATGGAAAACCCGATGTGTGGTTAGATACAGCATCTATATATCCAAAAGGTTACACAATAACCGAAGAAGAAGTTTATTGGTTGAATCCTTGGGAGCATCTTCGCAGTGGCATGTCATACTATGAAGACCTTGACCATGATGGTCTTAAAGCGCAAGATTTAAACAAAGACGGAATTGTGGATATAGAAGAACCTGGCGACAAAATGCGAGTTTGGAAAATCACCTGGAACATGGAGGAAATACCCGGATATATGTCTTATGAACCCTATTGTTCTTTTGAAATGTGGGTAGATCCCCCCGATTTAGTTGCCATGGCGCAAGGTTTAGGTTACGTTTATAATCAAATTCCTGAACTTATGCCGGGATCATTCTATCCATATTCTCCCGATATTGAGAATGCGAACCTTACAGATACATCTTGGACTCGATGGATGGAAAGAGATGCCAATGGCGATGTTTATTGGAAGCAATTCATCAGGCAAACCGTTGACAATTATGAAGGATATACTTTCATCGATACTGCTGCAATTCATTATCAATTGAAGCCTACGGATATTTGCAAAGGATCTGCCCCTTGGCCTCATAATGAATTCATCGCTGTATTATCTTTGGGCGGTGAAGAAATCGACATGTATAGTCCTAAACCAGAAAACTCTCTGTATTCAAAAGTTAAATACAAAACCATTTTTGGTGAAGAAAAAGAAACACCCGTAAGAACGACCTACACCTACTATGCTCCCTTGCCGAATCCGCTACAATTCGAATACCTCACAAACAATTATTTAATTACAGATATTCAATCGGGCGACACGTTAAAATTCTTGCCCAAACGAGGCAAGGTGAATCTGACTTTTCAAATGGATGCTTCAACAGAATACAGTTATTATTGGATTCGAAATGCGGGTCATGATGTTATGTACAATGATCCTTCGCTTGCAATAGAAGGGGTTGATGGATTGGGAGATGGTGTATTTGGATACATGATTTACGATTTACCCAAAGGAATTGGCGGGTATAAAATTACTCTACCCCAAGATGAAAGCGGTGAATTTATTCTTGATTCTATCGTCAAAGTAAATGGACTGCCTTTTGAAAAGTGGTTAGACAATCCTAATACAGCCAATGAAGTTAAAGTTTTTGAAGATCAGTTTCAATACCATGTTTATATTCCACAACTTTTGATTCCACCCGCATTAGATGATGATAATTTTGACGAAGTTGATGACTGGATTGATGATCGCGGAGATCGTTACTGCTCAAGCACCGGATTCCTGCACGATGCATTTATGTTGGGTGATGGTCATGCCTACAAAGATTTTCCGGTGGGAACTTTTACCGATGATATTTATGGTGTGGTTGACAGTGGTTGGTATGCCGGTACCGACAATACTTATGGAGACGATAAATTTGAAAACATGGGCAGCACCGCCATTACGATTCATGCAGTTTACGAAGGCAAAGGAAGGGAAGGACTCGTAGAAATAAGTAAAGGTGGATGGCTCACCGTCGAAGAAATATTCGGTGGCTCTCCTTGGGTTCTTTTTAGTCACACATTATCGGGATATGCTGAAGGCGTGGAATATGTTCTGAAATCTGAATCCAATCCATCTGTTGCGAAATTTGGAACAGACACCATGTACATCAAGCACACCCTTACAGATGTAGATGAGCCTCATAAGTTTGATTGGAATTTTGATCCTTATTATCTTTCTTATGGTTATGGAAATGCAGCGTTTACGAGTTACGCAGGCGGAAAAGATCCATGTAGCCTTGTGGAACCGAACCAAACTCTTTCTACCATCATGGATGCGGATTACAGTCATAGAAGTTTGACTTTGATACCCAATGCAGATGCAAGTAACCCGACCTTGACCGCTTTTCCCAAAACGGTAGAAGGTAGCTTCATCGAAGTAAAATTGGAGGTATCCAATGGTACAGGATTGTTCTGGAAAGAATTTGAAATAACTCCGGTTTTTGGTACAGAATTAAAAGCAACACAAGTTGCAATGCAATATGTAGCATATCCACGTCCCCTCGTTCCGGGTGATGATATTGGCGCATTTAAAGCGGGTTGGCGGTTCAATCAACCGGAAGGAGAAGTGCTATGTAAAGTAGGAAATAAACTCCCTGTTTTGCAACCCGGAAGAAGAGCATATTTCATTTATTTAATTCAAGTAGATGAATCATTGGAAAATGGAGTTTACCCCGTTTCCTTCACCACAAAAGGTCAGCAATATACCTACAAAAACGAGCTGAAATCGCAGATTGATTACGAAGTTCCACCTATAAAATTCAGTATTTCAGAGAGAACTATCACAGGAAGCATCGAAGAATTTCAGAATATTGTGATTGGAGAAGGCAAACTTCAAAACATCATTTCGAGGTTAACAGAAAACTTCAAAGGAAATCAAATGGCAAAGGCGAGCAATATGGATGTAAATCATTTGGATTTTCCAAAACTAACCCAATCATTGAACACACAATATGATTCTGCTGCCAGAACAGAAACGATAGATCTATCTTCGATCAAACGCTTCCCGTCAAAAGATACAGCAACTTTGTATATTCTGGAGCAAGGTGTGGTTTCGAACTTCGATGGATCCCAAACCCAAACACAAATTTCTCTCAATCAAACGTTGAATTACTTATATTCGGATAAATCGCTGGATACAAGTAGCCAAGCCTTATTTGTCACCCAAATAGGTCCAAAGATTTTTGTGGAAAAATATCTGGATAAAGTAAATGGTAAAGCTTATAGTGATTTTGATAGTACTTCTATTTCGGCCATCAATGAAGTTCTTCTGGAGTGTAAATTTGAAGTGAGCAATTTGGGAAATGACATTTCTCAAAACACCACATTGAATATAGATAAAGGCCCCAATTATATTCCGGTATCAGACAGTCTTCCAACATTTTGTAGAATTTTAGGCAACGATGTTGTTGCAAATCTCGGCTCTTTAGTTCCTGGGGAAAATACATCATTTACAGTACTTTACAAACCTATCGAAAACATCCAGGAAACAGAAAATCTGGAGAAAGATGCTTACGATGTTGTCAGTCAAGCAAATATTAGCTATATTGCCACTACAAACAATAGCTCTTATGCTTATTCTGATACAATACCCATTGTATTCATGTTTTTTGATTTCAAAACAGATACAATGAGTGTCAGTGAGCCTTGGGTTGTTTATGGTCAAAACTTCAACGTAAAAGCCACCATTCAGAATTATGGACTGTCGGCCAGAGATGTAAATGTAAAAGTGTATGCACAATTGCAAGACAAACAAATTGATCTAAGCAATCAATTTATTGGCGAATTTTTGCACGGGCAAAAAAATGAACTCGATTTGAATTGTGCATTTCCCGATACATTATTGGCTGGTATTGAAGGTCAAACAGTAAAACTATTTGCCAAAGTGGACGGTACAAATCAATTTGGAGAAATATTTGAACAGAACAACGAAAAATCGGCTTTCATCAATTTGTACAATGCCTATATGGTTGAGGAATTAAAGATTTCGCCTAATCCCGCAAACCTTTATACGACAATAAATTATAATATTGTTGGAAAAGTAGATAAAGCGGTTTTGAAAATATTCAACCTTGAAAGCAGGACGATGATGATTCGTGAAGATTTGCCCGTTGGATTGGGTGATCAGGTTTATGAACTAAAAACGACAAGTCTGCCCAATGGTCCTTATCTTTACAACCTGTCTTTTGAAGGAGATAACCAGAAAAAGCGAGTTTTTGAAGGGAAAATCATTGTAGCGAAATCATCTGAATAGCAAAAATTCCAAAGAGTGAAGAGTGAAATATAATACACTATTTGAATGGGAATTATAGTTTTCAAAAACCGATATTATTATTTCATTTTTACTATATTTTCGAATAGGAATTTTGCCAATGTTTTTAAAATATAAAAGACTGAATTTTTTATCATCATGATCTTCAGGATGCCAAAATAAAACACAGTTTTACATGTGTAATTTTGGCATCCTTTTTTTGACGCACAAAAATATTGCATCTCATGTTTGTTATATGTACATTACAAATCTTTCTATCCTTGATTTTTTTCAACACAAGCAATCCTGAAAATAAGGAAGAAGGACTCCCCAACCAATTTGAGCAGGAATACGTGGTAAAAATTATCCCCCAGAATGATTCAGCTCTACAACTTACTTTAAAAAATGATGAAGAAGGCTCGAAGAATAGTGTTCAGCGATTGATTTGCAAAGAAAAAAATACCAGAGGTGAAGATGTGTATTGGAGAATAATAAAAATGGGTAATTCAAAAGGAATGACATTTTACAAAATCTTGCATAAAAATTGGTACATGGCCATAGAATCCAATTCAAAAATCGAAGCAGATGTAAAACTATGGGTTATCAACAAGAATCAACCTGTTATGGCTACCCCTCACAAAATATGGCGTTTTAGTGAAAATACCGATGGTTCTTATAATATTATCAGTGGAAAAAACAATGAATGCATAACCAACGATTTGAATATCAGACTTGGGAAAAAAAGAGATTTGCCTGTATCACGCTGGTATTTTATAGATCGGGATGGTAAACAAGCAAAAATAAAATGAAGGCAATATTTTCCTTACAAATCAGACATTGATTAGGATTTCAAAGAAAAAAACCGATTCAAAAGGTTAAATATGCTTAAGAATGGGATTCAACAAAATATTCCTTTCAATAACACGTATTTATTGTGTAAATTTAACAAACAAAAAGGTATTGGTTATTGTATCATAAATCTTTTAAATCAAATAATTACTTAAAACAATAAGCTTATGAAATTTCTAATTGCACTTTTATCGGCAATATTCCTATTCAATAATATTTCTTTGGCACAAGAAGATCCACTTGATGAATTTCAAAAGAAAATGAATCAGGAATTCGAAAATTATTCCAACAATATGAAGGAAAATTTTGAAACCTATCGGGATTCAATAGACAAGTTATTTGCCAACGCTGTAAAGAAATACTGGGAAGACTTTGAAGTAAAACCTGCAAAACAACCCAAGGGTGAACCCAAACCTAAAAATACCCCCAAGGTTGATCCCAAAGACATAGCCAAAGACAGCTCCGAGAATATTCCCGTTGTGATTATTGAAGACACAACGCATAACGTGGTCAAAGACACCTTGGTATTACCCGTTGATGAAAGCAATTATCCGAAGGCAACAATAATTTTTAATTTCTACGGAAAGGAAGTCAGCATCGACTATGACAAGACGTTCATAACCAAAGCGCCAGCGACTTTAAATGAAAATGCTGTAGGCGATTACTGGGGTAAAATGAGTGATACAAAACATTACAGCACCATAGAACAACTCACTAAGATGAAAGATGAACTTGCTCTCAACGATTGGGGATATTTTATGCTTGTAAAATCTTTCGCTGAACAACTTACAGGAAATGAACAAAATGGAACATCTATTTTAACATGGTTTCTCTTACAAAAATCCGGGTATCGTTGCAGAGTAGGATACTCCGAAAATAATTTATACCTTTTGTTGCCATCCAAAAACATGATTTATGGCAAAAATTATTTTATGATTAACCAAATGAATTACTACGTAAGTACTTCAAATGCAGCAAATCTGCGGATAGTTGCAGTAGAATATCCACAGGCAAAAAAGTTCTTCGATTTGCTGATAGATCGTCCGCTGAATTTCCCCAAAAAACCCGTTTTAAGTGAGAAAAAAGCTAAATATTTTGACAAAAACTATAATTTCTACCTTACCTACGAAGATAATCTTACTCGTTTTCTGAACGACTACCCTTCGACCAATTTGGAGGTTTATTTTAATAGTGAACCCAGTTCAACTTTTATGAGAGGAACGAAGGAAAACATCGGAAAATACTTATCAACATTGCCTGAATTTGACCAAGTGAGTTTTTTGCTTGGATATATTCAAAATGGATTTAAATACAAAACAGACCCAGAGCAGTTTGGCAAAGAGAAATTCTTTTTTGTTGAAGAAATCCTACGCTATCCCTTTTGCGATTGCGAAGACCGTGCGATTTATTTTTCCTGGTTGGTCAGAAAATTGCTGGATAAAGAAGTCATTGGTCTTGTATATCCGGGACATGTGGCGGCTGCTGTTAAATTTAACTCCACACAAAACGGTGATTTTGTCATTTATAACAATGAAAAATATATCGTGTGCGATCCAACTTATATTGGTGCTCCCGTTGGAATGTCAATGCCGGAGTATAAAGGAAAGGAAGTGAAAGTAATTCAAGTGAAATAAAATTTAGAAATAAATATTTGCATTTTACAGACAAATAGCTCATTTTCGCAATAATATTAATCCAAAAGTGCATTCTGATTTCTAATCGAATGCACTTTTCATATATACTTATTTATGAAATATTTAAATCTAAAATCCCTTCTATTGAAAATAGTTTTTCTTTCTTTGTTTTTCTTCCATTTTGTTTTTTGCTCTGGGCAAAATAAGAAATCGAATCTCAATTTCAGCCCAGGTTCTCAATGGTATGATACTGATGGAAATCCAATCAATGCTCATGCAGGAGGGATTCTACAGCATGAAGGCATCTACTACTGGTATGGACAAATAATGATTAGTGGTGAAAGGGGATCCGATGCCTGGGTTGGTGTTAGTTGTTATTCATCAAAAGATTTATACAATTGGGAGTATAAAGGTGTGGCATTTGCAGTAGAAGATCATGCATCACACCCTGTTACAAGAGGTTGCAAAATAGAAAGACCCAAGGTAATTTACAACACAAAAACAAAGAAATTTGTCATGTGGTGGCATCATGACATTAATGGTCAGGGACATAAAAAAGCAATGACAGGAATCGCAGTTAGTGATAATGCTACAGGACCATTTACTTTTGTTCATGTATTTCGGCCACTTGCAGGTTTTTTGCCGATGAATGAACCTGAAAAGAATAAAAACAAAACATTGGATGAATCTTTGTTGAAAGGCAATTTCCCTGGTCATGAAATTCCATATCCTGCTGATTCGATGATGCTTTACAAAAGAGATCTGCATCTGGGTCAAATGACCAGAGATATGACATTGTTTGTAGATGATGATAAAAAAGCCTATCACATATACGCTTCAGAGGAAAACAGTACATTGCATATTGCAGAATTGACGGATGACTATTTGGGTTATACTGGAAAATTCATTCGTGTTTTTCAAGATCGCTTTATGGAAGCACCAACAATTTTCAAGCATAAAGGTAAGTATTACATTATTGCATCCGGTTGTTCGGGCTGGGCGCCAAACGCAGCAAGATCTGCCACTTCCTCAAGCATCTGGGGTCCTTGGAAAGAATTAGGAAATCCTTGTTTTGGAAAAGATGCCGAAATTTCGTACAATTCGCAAGGTACATATATTTTGTCTATATCAGGAAAAGCAGATGGTTTTATTTTTATGGCTGATAGATGGAAACCACAAAATGCGGTAGATTCAAGATATGTTTGGCTACCTGTACAATTTAAGGACAATCGAATTATAATTGAATGGATGGATCAGTGGGATTTGGGATTTTTTAAGTAGCCAAAGCATGTGATTTAATTTATCCTTTTGTTGTATTGATTACAACAACATGTGGTTCAGAACAATTGGGCAACTCGTATGGATTTGTGCTTTACTTATTATAAATCACCGGCATTTTCCCTTTCCATTTATCCCATAAATCATTTTCAACAATTAATCTTGCCATAAAATGACCAACGTTTACTCTGCTTGTTTTGCCAGCATTAAAAACAGTACTTCTTGTTGGCGAAGGATGTACTTCATATTCGCTAATAGTTGATGCATTTATCAAAGTATCCGGACGAACTGCTACCCATTGAATATTTGCATGATTCTGCCCTATTTTTAATCTCAAAAAATCGGCAGCATTTTCATTGTCCGATTGAGGAGGAATAAGCAGTCTGATCAACCTCATGACAATTTTTTCGCACAATGAATATGTTTCTTTCAAATCTTTGTTTCTGTTGCCGGTGGTGTTCATAAGAACAAATTTATAATTACTGCATAAAGAGTTGTTTTCTATAGCGTTACATACTAATTCAACGGCATTGGTAACCAATCTTCGGGGCTTCCCAAAAATTCCAGATAGGGTTAAATTATGTCCAAGGCATGAAACAACATATTGACAATCTTTCATATAGTCCGTCATTTCATTGATGCTGATTTCAGAAATATTGGCTTTTATTACTGATACAGATTTATTGCTTACCCATGAGAGTGGTACTTGAGCAAGTGGGCGGATAATTATTTTAACATTCTGCCCCATGAAAATCAATTGACTTACCAATTCCATTCCTGTTGCACCGCTTGCTCCTATAAC
>Ga0316608_1000062_pt1 | contig 58177 bp, 49 predicted proteins | sample MIS2016152B_MG_FD_207673 | JGI IMG/M metagenome (GOLD analysis project Ga0316608, IMG submission 207673) | Microbial mat bacterial communities from Middle Island sinkhole, Lake Huron, Michigan, United States - MIS.2016.152B | ecosystem: Environmental > Aquatic > Freshwater > Lake > Sediment... | reverse complement strand
GTTATTATATTCTTGATTTTTTGTAACTTTTTTATCAAGAAAAAAGTTAGAAGAAAAATACTTTTCAATTTACAATAAGATCATTACCAAAAACAACAGTAATGTTTTGCGAATAGATTTTGGTAAACTCCTGTTATTTATACATGCCTTTCAATAGTTCTGAATTTTATGATACAAAATTGATTCTTAATTTGGAAGTTTTATTTATCCAAGTATCTTCATTATGTCAAAATCACGAGTTCTGATTTCATTATTTATTAAATATTTAGTCGTATCATAAAATTACAGGATATTTTGCATATTTCTCCTTAAGATCGATGTCTGTTTCCCAAATTCTCAAATTTCTAAATAGATTTAATTTATCTGATTGGTTTATATCAAAGTAATAATGCAGTATTGATAAATTCAACGTCTTTCCAAATCGTCTTGGTCGTGGCAATAAAATAACTTGACTTTGACAGTTTATAACCTCTTCAATAAATAAAGACTTATTTACGAAGTAGTTATTGTTCTCAATTATGCTTCTAAATTCGGAATTTCCAAGGTCTAATTTTTACATATCTATCGTCGATTGAAACACAAATTTACTGCATTTTTCAGAAAAAATGCAATATAATAGTTTGCGCTGTTTCAGTAGTTCTGAATATACCTTGGTATTATGCAGATACGCAAAGCATTGCGTATCTACCCGATCTGTCAATAATTCTGACCAGTAAGAAATTATGCGATCCATTATATTCTCCAGCCCGCTCTGTCTGCGCATCTACGCTTGAGTGCCTTGATTGCAGGTATGTAAGAAATTTAATAAATGTGGGTTGATAACTCCACAATCCACAATTTCGAACCTTCAATATCCTCTGACAAAATCTTCTTATTGCTTAAGTCTTTCAATCTCTGCCCAAACCAAAGCACTTGCACCCAGCACAGCAGCGTATTGATCAGGAATTCCCGATGGAAGAATTTTTACTTTGTTCTTGAATATTCTTAAAAGATTATCTTCCATATACTTTTTGGTTGGTACAAAAAGAATATCACCTGCCTGCGCCAATCCACCGAAAAGAAAAATGGCTTCAGGACTTGTGTAAGCAACAGCTTCGGCAAGTTTTTGTCCAAGTATTTTAGCCGTGTATTCAAAAGATTCTATTGCAATTTTGTCGCCTTGTTGTGCTGCCTCAGCTACCATTTTTGAAGTAATTTCATTGAATGTTTTGTCTCTCAGATCACTGGGGTAACTAAAACGAGCAAGCATGTGAAATACCGTTCGTTTTAAGCCTGTTGCCGATACATAAGTTTCGAGGCAACCTTGTAAGCCACAACCGCAAAAGCGCCCGTTATGGCGAATGATGGTATGACCTAATTCTCCGGCAAATCCATCAGCTCCATAAATCAACTTACCATTGGCAACAATCCCGCTGCCTAATCCTGTTCCCAAAGTAATCACAATAAAATCCTTCATGCCTTTGGCACCGCCATATATCATTTCACCGATGGCTGCAGCATTGGCATCATTCGTAAGTACGATGGGGATATTATAGAATTTTTTAAGTTCTTCAACAAACATCAAAATACCCTTCCAAGGCAAGTTAGGTGCAAACTCTATCGAACCCCGATAGTAGTTTCCATTGGGCGCTCCGATTCCTATACCACAGAGTTCAATTTCCTGATTTTCTTTAACCTGATTATATAACTTGTCAATAACCTCATGCAGCTTATTGATAAAATCTCTAAAATCCTGAAAATCTTTGGTTACGAAATCATCGTCTATTAAAACATGGCCACTTTGATCGACCAAACCAACGGCAGTTGAAGTACCACCTAAATCGATTCCTATTGCAACTTGCTTCATAAAAAATAAATTGTGAATTGTGATTGTGAATAATATAATAGGGAATGAGAGGAAAAAATTCCATCTTTTATGCTCATTCCTGAATCATTTTCCTGACGTGTCCTTTAAATCCATACCAAGCTAAATACATATAGCAGATTGCAGGAATAAAGAATGAATATTGATACCCGTTCATCTTGTCGGCCACTGCCCCTTGAATAATAGGAATTAATGCCCCCCCTAAAATCATCATGACTAAAAGTGAAGAACCTTGTGAGGTATGTTTACCTAACCCGTCAATTGCCAGCGTAAAAATATTCGACCACATGATGGAATTAAATAAACCAATTCCAATAACGGCCCATAATGCTACATGCCCCGTAGTGAGTGTTGTTATGACCAGTAACGCAATAATAATCAATGAAAAAATCATTAGGGTGCGACCAGGCAAACTTTTTCCAATTATGAAGCCTAAGTAGTTAATAATCAAAAATATAGTGAACGGAAGAATATCCATGAAATTGAATGTAAACCCACTTTCGATGAAAACAAAGAAATAAATTGCCAAATACGCTACGACTGAAACCAAGGCCATTTTAATATAACCACCGGTCGATTGGTTGGCTTTATTCAAAGATATTGCACCCAAAAAACGACCAATCATAGCTCCCCCCCAGTAAAAGGCCAGAAAAGATTTTCCCGTCATTTCCGGATAACCTACTAATTCTTGCGCATAATTTATAAATAGGCTACCAATGCTGACCTCAGCCCCAACATAAACAAAAATAGCAATCATCCCAAAGTTTAAATGTCTGAATTTTAAAGCACCTAAGCCTTTCTCAGATTTCTCATTATTCTGAAATTCAGGAAGTTTTGTTATTTTTATCACAATGGCTAAAATCAAAAAAACTGCCGCAAAAATCAAATAGGGAATTTGAACACCTGCTCCACTCATGGTGCTGCCACTATCAGTCAAAACAGGATTACCAGATGCTGAAATAAGGGGTTCGCCGATTTTTGCGAAAAAATGAAAGACCAAAAATCCACCAATAATAGGCGCAATTGTTGTTCCAAAGGAATTGAAAGCCTGCGAAAGATTCAAGCGGCTCGATGCAGTTTCGGGTTTTCCCAATAAAGCAACGTAGGGATTTGCAGCGATTTGTAAAAGTGTAAATCCGATACCCATAACAAACAATGCAACCAGAAACAATCCGTACAGTTTCATTTGTGCAGCAGGAAAGAACATGGCACAGGCAATTGCGGAAATAATCAATCCAAGCAAAAGACCATTTTTATATCCTATTTTTGTGATGGGATCGCCCCAAAAAAAAGAGATCATGAAATATATGACTGAACCTACAAAATAGGCTCCAAAAAAGGCAAACTGAACAAGCATGGAGGTAAACCGGTCTAATTCAAATACTTTTTTCACGAATGGGATCAAAATATCGTTCATACAGGTAATAAAACCCCACATAAAAAACAAAGATGTAAGTACGATTAAAGCCGATTTGTAATTACCACCATCATAATTCTGATTAGCTTGTACTTCTGTAGAAATAATTCCTCCCGCCATAATTTTTTGTTATAAATAAGTTGTTATCCATTGCTTTATAAAACCCGTCTGCAAATTTGAATTGCAAATGTAAAACTATTGAACAAATTAAAATACAAGTTGACAAAAATCATATTCTGCTAAAGAAATTTACGTCAATAATTATTTTATAAAAGCCTATATGACTGGTGAAATGAATAGAATATATCAATTCTATTTCGTCAAAATTTGCGTATTAATATTTTTTTTATCAAAATTGCTTCAATAATTGAAAAGTATATTATAAATTAGTGGTCACCAGTTTTCATCATTAATTAAAAGAAATTTTATGATCAAAATAAAATTACTTCTCATCGCATGGCTTCAAATCATCGTTTTTCAGTCAAATGGACAGGATAAGCAATCTTCTGATTACAAATACAAAGCGGTATTTATTTACAATTTTACGAAGTACATCAATTGGCCTGCCAACTATAAAACAGGCAATTTTGTTGTAGGTGTTTTAGGCGGAGGTCAATTTCTGCCCGTGCTCAACGAAATGTTGGGTACAAAAATGGTAGGAAGCCAGAAAATTGAAGTGAAAGTCTTCGCTGCGGCTAAAGATGTGGGAAGGTGTCACATCCTAATCGTTTCTGACCAAAAAACGAACGACCAGGCAATTCAACTATTGCGGGGTGCCATTGAGAAAATTGGAACCAACAGTACTTTGTTGATCACAGAGGACGAAGGATTGATTAGATCTGGCGCTGCCATAAGTTTTCTTAAAAAAGGAGACAAAATTACTTTTGAAATGAACAAGTCTGCAGTCGTGAAAAACAAGCTGCAGTTAAGCGTTGGTCTTGAAAGATTAGCGGCAAATGTTATAGAATGAAAACGAGTTCATTTTCTTTTCACATATTTATTCTATATTTGCAAAACGGTGGACAAAACAAACCACTATTTTGAAGTATGTTATAAATTAAACAATTGAACCTAACTTTTAATTGTTTTAACCTTTTGATAATATGAGTGAATCTTATAAATTATTATTCTCATGAATATTAGATTTACAATTGCCATAAAACTCGGAATCGGATTTGGCGTAATAGCAATTCTGATTCTTGCGAGTTATTTTCAAATCTTTAGAAATTTAAACGCTAATCGCAAAATAGCAGACGCAAACATCCAGATTTATACACCCTCTGTATCTGAACTCAATAATCTTTATGTTATGGTCAGCAACTCAAAAATGTTGATTAAAAACTGGGTTTATATCGAAAGAAAAGAAGACACCAAAGATAAGCAGCAATTGAAAAAACTTCATCAAGTAGAATTTGGCGACATAAAAAAAAGAATACAGGTTTTATCCGAATCTTGGGATACTTCCTATCAAAGAGAGTTTAATGAAATTTGCAAAACAGTAGAAGACACCCTGTTCAAGAAGCATAAATATATCATGGATGGTCTTTCTAATTTTACTGATTATGATAATGCAATGGTTTTCTTTGATATAACTCCTATGGTTGAAGAAAATGGGGAAGTTATCAGAATCACAGATCAGGTGCTCGAAAAATTAAATAAGCTTTTAGATAACATTCGTATCGTTGCCAAAGAAGCAAACACGCAAATGACCAAATCATTTGATGATTTTAAAACAGGCGTTATTGCCATTGCCTCTATCATCATAATAATCTCATTTTTCATTGCTTTGGCTGTTATTTCGAGCATAGTCCGGCCTATTAACAGGCTGAAAGCTATACTTATGTACTTGAGTCAGGGGATTTTGCCCGATTATGTGATAAAGGTTTCCAAAGATGAAATTGGTGATATGGCTAGCGCACTCAATTCCTACGTAAATAGCTTGAAAGTATTGTCGGAGTTTTCTGTCGAAATAGGCAAAGGAAACTTCAAATCAGATTTCACCCCTTTGAGCGATCAGGATATTTTAGGTAATTCTTTGATAGAAATGCGCAAAAACCTTCAGCTGGCTGCAGAAAAAGAATTGGCCAGAAAGAAAGAAGATGACCACCGAAACTGGGGAACAGTTGGTTTAGCAAGATTTGCAGACATTTTAAGAAAAAATAACGACGACTTGCATGAGTTGGCTTATGATATAATTAGCAACTTAGTTAAGTATCTTGGTGCAAATCAGGGCGGTATGTTTATTGTCAATGATGATGAAAAGGAAGATATTAAACTGGAGCTTTATGCTGCTTATGCCTATGAGCGAAAGAAGTACATGAAAAAAACCGTTCAAAAAGGCGAGGGAATTGTAGGTACCTGCTATCTTGAGAAGAAAACGATTTTTATGGTGGATATTCCTGATAGTTATTTGCATATAACTTCAGGTTTGGGAAAAGCGAATCCAAGATGCTTATTGGTAGTTCCTTTAAAAATGAATGAAGAAATTTTTGGTATCATTGAAATTGCTTCTTTCAAGCGATTTGAGAAATTCCAAATCGAATTTGTGGAAAAAGTTGGCGAAAGCATTGCCTCCACCATTTCGAATGTTAAAATTAATACAAGAACTGCCAAATTATTAAAAGAATCGAAGGAACAAAGTGAGCAACTCATTCAGCACGAAGAAGAAATGAGACAAAACCTTGAGGAGCTACAATCAACCCAGGAAGAAGCATCAAGGAAAATTTCGGAATTGGAGGGTTTCACCAATGCCATTGTTGATTCTGTCGGCTATTTTGAGTTAGATTTTGACGGAACGATCAATTTTGTAAACGATTTTCTTTGCAGAATTTTAAATGCACCTGCTGATCAATTTATAGGCAAAAATCACCAAGTGCTTATCATTGCATCGGAAGATCCCGAAGAAAATTACCAAAGAATTCTGATTGGATTGAAGAAAGGTATTCCATACAAAGCAGATCACGCCTATAACACATTAAAAGGCAGGGTTTGGCTAAGCGAATCCTATATTGCAGTGAAGAATAACTACGGACAATTCTCCAAAATCATGGTTTTTGTTTCAGATATTACAACCTACAAGAATTAAGGGATTTTCGCTAAAATATCAAGATGCTTTAAAGCTGCAAGTGTTTTTTGTTTTCACACGAATTGAAAAAATCCTGCGAATTTTATATGGATAAAAAAACAGCAGTGAATCGTTCTTACTCCTTGTTTTGATTCTCACTATGAATGATATTTTCCGGTTTTTTCAGAATATGCCATCGGCAGGTTCTATTGTCAACAATCGATCATTCAATTCGAATCGTCTGGAAAGTAAATTTCTCATTCATAAAAGTGTTTTGCCTTCCTTGTCTGAAATTCTGAAACCAAGCTTTCAAATATTTGAAAATCAAAATTCAAACGAATTGGTTTATCAAACAATTTATTTTGATACAGAAAACCTTGATATGTTTCGTCATCATGTAGCAGGCAAGCTCCCCAGAACCAAAATAAGGATTCGAAAATATATGAATTCTCAGGATACCTTTCTTGAAATTAAAGAGAAAGATAATCGTTCGCATATTCAGAAATATAGACAGCAAATATCTGATTATGAAATTATTGATTCCAAGTTTATTCAAAATCATTCTTCATTCTCGATGCAAGCATTACGGAATAAAATCCAAATAGATTATCACAGAATTGCTTTTATTTCAAGCTATTATTCTTGCAGATTGAATTTAGATTTTGAAATTCAATACAATGATTTTCATGAGAATTCTTTTCGTTTCAATAATTTAATAATTTTGGAAATAAAATATACAAATTACTCTGATGCCAAAATCCTATTCAATGAACTAAAAAAGTTAGGAATTCGGCCTTCAAATTTTTCAAAATATTGCTTTGGACTATTTGCTTTAAATCAAAAAGTACATAGCCGATACAAAAGAACCTGGTCACAAATTTTACATATAGAAAATGAGTTTTCTGCTTCTCGAAATACTGCCATTGAGTCATGATTTTATTGAGTTTTTCCTGCGCTTCGTTGGAAATTTCCTCATTGTATTTTTGGTCTTGCGCTTCTCTTTTTACCCAAATTCAAAACAAAGAGATTTGTTCAATAGCTTTTTTTTAATGGGACAAATTGTCTTTCTCATTTGCTACTTTTTATCCATAATGGGAGCAGCTATAGGAGTTGGTTTTGGTCTTTTTGCTGTTTTTTCGATCATTCGCTTTAGAACAAGCCTGCTTTCCATACGAGAAATAACCTATTTATTTTTGATCATTGGCATGGCGGTCATGAATGCATTAGCAGACCTACCAAAGCACTTGCTTCATATAATTTCTTCGGATTTGATTATTCTTGCACTTTCATTTTTTTTAGAGAAAATAAGGATCGTAAAACACTTATCTTGCAAAACAATATTTTATGATAAAATTGAGCTAATTCAAAACCAAAGAAGGGAGGAAATGATTGCCGATTTACAATTAAGAACGGGTATTTCCAAGATAGAAAAGATAGAAAGCGGTTCCATTAACTTCCTAAAAGATATTGTAGAATTGAAAATTTATTATTACAATTCCGATAATCAGATAAACATGGCAGAAAAGATGGCGAGCAACGCAAATTCTGATACAAATTGAACGAAATGATTCATCCCAACTTTAAACAAAAAATTGGGATGAATTATAAAATACCTATTTCTTGAGATTTAAAGATCCTGCTAAAATTTCACCTCTAAATCCTTCTTATCTTTCTTATCCAGAGGCTTTATTCCTTTGAATGTTTTTGTATTTGCAGAACCTGGATCGCCTACAATGATTGTATAGTTGTTCTTTGTAAATACCTTGGGGGCAAATTGAAATGATCGAGCCCGAACGGTATAAACCAATTCACCACTCAATTCATCAATAACTTGCACAACAGGAGGAATTTGCAAACCTGTAATTTTAAGCGTTGGTAACCACCCCTGTGGCGTAGTTCCATAGTTATCTTCCATATTAAGAACGACTGGCCATCCATCAAACTGATTGTCCTTTAACGGATCAGCCCAACGAGGCCAACATTCGACCATAATTTCCTGAGTTTGTTTAAAGAATTTCACAATGCCATATCCGGGAGCTTTATCCATTAATTCGGATGGTTTTTTTCCACTTTCATAAGGATTTGCGACTGCTAAAACATTCATCTTGTTGCCAAATCCGTCCAAATATCGCCCAGTGTAACGTGCCGATCCATTTAACTGATTGGTTCCCGTTGTATTGGGAAGCCACCGTCTGGCAGCCAGATTTGCAATTGAAGGAACACAAAAAGAATAGCCTGCATCTTCATATTCATCGGTTCCATGTTTGATGAGGCTTCCCAAGTGCTGATCGCCTGCAATCATGAAAGTGTAACACTTTCTGAGTTCTTTCAATATTTTATTTCTTTCACTTTGTGGCCATCCATTGGAATCAAAATCCATCACAGGGATTTGATCCGTGGGGTAGGTATTTTTTGGAATTGCCAATTTCAAATCGTTTTTATAATCAGGTGTATTTGTTTGCAAACAAGCAAGAATTGTTTGAGAAAGAGCCACTTTCATCCAAGCCCCAGTCCAATCCTGTGCCCACTTTTTTATAAATTTCAATTGCCTTTCTCCATATAAACTTGCGCCTGCTTTATCGGCCATGAGGGGATCAAAATTCGCAACAGTAGGGTTACCATTAACAACCTTAGCCTCAGAAACAAAATCGGGAGCCGATTTAAATTTTCTATCCTCAAAAATGGCAAAACTGATACCGCCATAAGTTGCATCCGTAAAATAGGTTTGAATACCTTGCTCAACCGGGCTAGGATCAAAAGGATCAGGCAGATGTGACGTTTGCGTACGCTGAACAAAATTTACCCAATCTGCCGACATTTCATAACCACCACCTTGAATTGCATAATGATGTTGGTTGTTCTTGTAATGCTCAGGTAATGTTGCTGTTATAGCTCTGGTTTTTATTCCATTGGCACCCCAAAGATTTATTTGAAACACATCATGATCGTCGGGAATCGCTATGGTTGGGATGCGGCGTGTCAAGCTGCCATGCGCCCAATAAAACAGGTACCATTTGTTCAGATAATTTAAATAAGAAGCTGGCCCGCTTGTTTTGTCAGGCAGATATGGCATACCTTCATAAATTTGATCACCGGAATAAAACAAAAGGTCGGGTTTATTCCTTGCGACAAAAGTATCCAAATCTGTATGAGGAAACCAAATTTTATCGGTGAACTGAAATGTTCGTTCATTCTTATAACCAGCGAATGGCCCTGTAGTATTTAGGTTTCCAGTAAATGCAGCGACCACCAAGGCTTCTTTTTGAACAGGATCTTTGGGAATAAAACCTTCGTAGTATTTGTATTTTGGATCAAGGCCGGGCAAATCATAGACGACTCTGAAATCGTAATCCTGTGTGGTTTCCCAGTTAGGGACAGCAAAGGTAGCTGTCCAGCTTTTATTGTCAATGTTGGCATTAGCTTTACTGAAAAATTTGTCTTTTCCTTTTAGCGAAATCTCTAAAGAAGCTGTTTTAGGGTCACTTGCACCCAAGGGTGGAAACTGTGCTGTAAGTTTTAGAACACCTTTGCTCTGTAGGAACATAACTCCCATTACGGTTCCAAATGTACGATCATTGTGTACCGAAATTCGATCCCCAGAAATTGTCCAATCATTGAACCAAAAGGCTTGCCCTTTCTGCCTTGCTATTAATGCTAGATTGCCTGCCACCCGGTCGGCAGAAATGTTATCGATTTGAATTTCACCCAGAAGGGTATTATTGTTTTTGCTATCAAATGCCGAAAGTTTTATATTACACAAATCCTTATTGGCAATAATATCAATACGAAGTTCTATTTCGCTGGTAGCAGAAACCTTTATGCTTTGATTGCTTTTGATTGAAGGGTTTATGAGCTGAAAATTTTTCTCATTATCGTAAAAAGCCAATTGACCCAATCCATTTAAAACAGCCACAATACCACCACCTGGACCGGAAACTTCGTGAACCAGTGATCTGGCTTTGTAGTTTTGGCCATTCCCACCAGCTCCGAATAAAAAGCCCACCATTGCCGTTTCATCCAGCTTGCTTTGATCAGAAATTCGTCCTACTTTGACCCGAATAGTTGCATCCGATGGCCGTGAAGAAATTTCGTGGGTGAGGATGTGCAATGTCCTCAAAGGTTTATCTCCGTTTATGCATTCCAGCCGATTATTGTTTAATTGCCAATCTTCCAAACGATTAGACCAATATTCAGGCCCAATCCAATTCCTTTGTGAAGAACACTTCCAATTGCTCTTAAACTCCTGAGCATTAAGGACGGACGCAACAAAAACGCATAAAAAAATGAATATATTTTTCATCGATTTTAGTTTTAAATAAAATACTTAGAAATGATTATCATAAATCACCATTAACTCAAGTCCAAAACCAACTCGTCCAAATGTTTTTGAATGAAATTGGTTTCATCTTGTGTAATATTTGTTTTGTATGCCTGAAAATTCTCATTTACCTGTAGGACATTTCTTGCCCCAACCAATACAGATGAAATTCCAGGCCGATTCATTGTCCATCGAATGACCAATTGAGCCAGACTTATATTTTTTGATAATGCAATAGGCTTTACGAGCTCTAAAAAATTCAGAATTTTTTCTCTGTTTTGAGATTTAAAAAATGCATTTCTTCCTCGATGGTCATCATCTTTGAACCTATGATCAAGATCAATTTTTCCGGTTAGCAATCCTCTTTGCAATGGACTGTAAGCAAGTACAGCTTTTTTGTTTTCGATACAATATGGAAGAAGTTCTTTTTCTATGCCTCTTTCGACCATGCTATATGGAACTTGATTGCTGGCAATATTTAAGTTTTTAACAGCTTCTTTCATTTGCTCTGTGTTGTAATTGCAAACGCCAGCCTCTCTGATTTTTCCATTTTGCAATAGTATTTCCAAGGCCTCCATTGATTCGTCAATCGGTGTTTTTGGATCGTGCCAATGAATTTGATACAGATCAATATAGTCTGTTTTTAAGCGGCTTAGACTTTTGTCGCATTCATCCAAAATACTTTGCTTTCCTGCAAATTTATGAATTGCAATTTCACGCCCTTCACTATCATGACTATGAAAGTAAAAAGAACCTTCATCAGAATCCCATTTCAGTCCAAATTTGGTCAGCAATTGTACAGAATTTCTTTTACCTTCGATGGCTTTTCCAACCAAAGATTCACTTAAACCAAAACCATAGACAGGGGCTGTATCAATGGTGGTCATACCCAAATCAATAGCTTGTTTCAAAGCACTTAGGGAGTCTTCAACATCTGTACCCCCCCACATCCAACCACCTATAGCCCAAGCGCCGAATACGATGCGGGTTATTTCGAGTCCTCTGTCTCCAATTTTAATTTTTTCCATTTTATTTTGTTGTTAGTTTTGCTTCTGCCCAGTTTGCATGATCCCAATCTTGTCCATTTCCTCCGTCTGTTGCGATAAGTTTGAGTATATTGGCCTTTGTTACTTTAATCTTGCATAATTTCGAGGGTGATTTTACATTCATTAAACCACTTTGAAATGCTAATTTCCCATCCACATAAACCAAAAATTCGACCAAACTCTTATCACTAAAAGCAGGAAATGCATCAACTCCGACATAGCATTGGAATTCTTCGTAATGTCCATTCAAAAAGTAAACAATTTCGCTCGGAGCGTGAGTACCCAAACCCTTTTCAAATTTCTTATCCACAATGGTGATTTTCCCATCTTCAATAGGCTTGTTGTATTGCAATAAACCCCAACCTTGTTTCCAAAAATCTGGTTCTGTTTCAGACAAGTATATTTCTGAGGCTTTGCACCATTTTAAGGTTACGGGGTCAGATGGTTTTGATGTTCCGCCCGAAAGATTATTTGCAATTACAGAATAATTATAGGCTCTGCCTGCCAATTCTCGTCTGATTTCGATTTCGGTTTTTGTGGTTGTGTGAATTGTTTTTCCATTCTGTAGAACGGAATAATTACAAGCGGCTTTTACTTTTTTCCATACTAATTTGTAAGAATTTGTAAGTTCTCCGGAACAGGATTTAATTGGATCCAGAATGGGAGCTTCTAATTCTGTAAAAGAGCTTTCAAAAACATCAAAATTCCATTGATCCAGATATTGAATTACGAAATTTCCTTCAGGTTGAATAACAAAAGGCAACCAAACAAACGAAGACTTTTGCAGATCATTTCCATGCCATCGATCTGCCATAAAAATGAAGCAATTTTCTTTTTGACCGGGCGCATGCAAAACAAATGTACTTTGTGAGTTAAAAGTCATATCCGCCAAAGGTCCAATGCATGGATTTCCTAAGGTTTTCCAGCTACCTAACATACTATCAGCTATATGCATTTGAGCAGGATTGGGCAACCATCCTGTCAAACCAGAAGTAATCATATAGTATTTTCCATTATATTTAAAAGGCGCTGGAGCTTCCCGCATTTGGAAAGGAAGTGCTCGTATCCATGTTTTCCCTTCTATATCAGGTCTTTCCACATCGGTATATTCCCGATTCAAGCGGGCAATATACAAGGAAACATTATTTTCGGATGCATAAATAATATATGCTTTCTGATCCTTATCCACAAACAGATTCATATCTCTGAGGGTGTTGCCCAAACCTTTTTCGTTCATTTTTGCTATTCGATCACCGCTTTCAGACGATTTGTAATCAAACTTTAAGGGACGCATGGATTTGACAAACTTAAATTTTGAAGCAGGGCCATCGGCTACTGCAATTCCTGCAAAAGCGTGTGTATAATCTTCTGCATCCAAATGCATCCACATAACAAATTTCCGGGTAGCTTCATTGAATATTACTTTGGGGCGTTCACAAACACCGCTGTCTCTGTAATATATAGGAAGTGAATCTTTGGGCAAGACAACTCCTTCATTTTTCCATTCTTTCAAATCTTTTGAAGAATAGCAACTTACTCCTGTTTTATTTCCTTTTCCTAATGCATGGTTTTCGCCATACCAGTAATATGTTCCTTCATGAAGAAGAATCCCGCCACCATGAGCTTCGATGGGTTTTCCCTCTGTATCCAACCAGGTTGTACCAGACAAAAAATTAAACTCAGATTTTTCTGAATTTTTATTCTCTGAATTCTTACAACTTAGAAGAATAGTGAAAATGAAGCAAAATAGAAAAGTTTTTTTCATATTGTTTTTTGCGTAAAGTTAATGAATTTAGCCTAAAAATATATCAATCTGATCGAAAGATTTTTGAGTTATAGCAATTTTTTTTCATATTTGACAATTGCCAAATAAACATTCCAGAACGAACAAAGGACTATAAAATTTTTCAAGCAGAGTTTGCATAAATTTGCGTTTTAAAAGATTTTATATACCTTTGGGAAAAAAAGAACGAAAAACATGGAAGTTTTACTTAAGCCTGAAATTTGTGATATTGTAGAAGTTATTCAGGAAACACCCGATGTAAAAACATTCAAATTACGATTTCGAAAAAAAGAACTGATGGATAATTTCCATTGGCTGCCAGGTCAGTTTGTTGAATTTTCGCTTTTTGGGTATGGAGAATGTACATTTTGCATTGCCTCTTCACCAAGCCGTCCCGAATCATTTGATTGCTCGGTTAAAAGAGCTGGTAATGTTACTGCTGACATACACAATCTGTTAGAAGAGGGATTATCTGTTGGAATACGTGGTCCTTATGGAAACAATTTTCCTCTTGAAGATATAGAAGGAAAGAACCTATTGTATATTGGCGGTGGCATAGGCTTAGCCCCACTTCGATCTTTGATTCAATATACATTGGATAATCGCCAAAAATACAAAAATATTGATATTCTTTATGGTGCGCGAACATCGCAGGATTTGGTTTATAAAACAGAAATTGCCGAATGGCAAAAGAATAAATCCATCAATGTTTTTCTTACCATTGACAGAGCTGAAGATAACTGGGTGCATAATGTAGGTGTTGTTCCCAAAATTTTGGAAGAAGTGGTCAAACCTCAGATTGAAAATACCAAAGTAATAACCTGCGGTCCTCCGATTATGATAAAATATACAATTCAATCTCTTTTGAAATTGGGATTTGCCGGCAAAGATATCATTACAACCCTTGAAATGAAAATGCAATGCGGTTTGGGTAAATGTGGAAGATGCAATATAGGTTCAACTTACATTTGCAAAGATGGACCTGTTTTTACTTACGAACAGCTTAAATCATTGCCAGATGAATTTTAAAAACACAAATAAATTGAATCATCAATATATAGTCTATTCAATACTTTTCATTTACCTAAACTAAATCTCGTGCTTTATGGCTTTCTTAAAAAATCTCGTATCAAATGTAAAGGGCCTTTTCCAAGATGGAAAAGAAAAAGAAGCCCGTCAGAAAATGCTCGACGTTATCACCAATTATTCCGCTGATGGTGTGATCACATCAGAAGAGTATGAGGAACTTGTGAAACTTCAAACCGAATTGAAAATTGAAGATGAAGACATGATCGAATTGAAGTTGAAAGTTCTTGAAACCATCATGGACAAAATCGACGAGGATGGACAAATAACTGTTGAAGAAATCAAATTATTCAACGATATAAAGAGTGGATTAAAAGTAGATGTTAAAGTTGAACTTGATGACAATCAAGATCAGGAATTCTTGAAAAAAGGCATGCTACAAGTAAAAGAACTTTTTGTAAAAGTAAAAAATAAAACTGTAAAGTATGCTGATATTGTGGTAGATAAAACCAAAGAAGTAGCAGGAAAAGTTTTTAATAAAGATGAGGAAAAAAAGGAAGACACAACTCAGACACCTCCGGTTGAAACCAAGTAAAAAAATTGATTCCCCTTAAATAAAAAAAGACCACCTTTTCAGTGGTCTTTTTGTTATTATTTAATCTTCTTCGTCTTCTTCTTCATCTTCTTCCTCATCGTCATCATCGTATTCGTAGTCATCTTCATCTTCATCGTCGTCATCTTCATCGTCATCGTCGTCATCTTCATCGTCATCGTCGTCGTCTTCGAAATCATCATCAAAATCATCATCATCATCGAAGTCATCATCATCATCATCATCTTCGTCTTCGTCCTCATCCTCGAACTCCTCGATGTCATCTACATCATATTCGTCGTCATCAATATCTTCGTCATCTTCATCTTCTTCGGTATCTTCGAAATCATCGTCAAAAGCTGAAGCGTACATGGTATGAAGAACATCGTTTTCTGGAATAACCTCCCACTGAGATTCTTCTATAAAACTTCTTTCAATTAGTTCCATAATTATTGATTTTAATTAAATTTTGAATTTTCTATGTAAAAACTATTAAACCATTAAGAATTTTCTTGAAGTGCAAAGAAAAAAAAAACTTCAAATTAATTTGCATTAATTTTTAAAAAAATCATAACACTCAATATTTCAATATATTACAGGTTGATTTATTTATATTCTTTTTATTTTGATAACATCGCCCGGATTGATCCTTGAAGAAGAATTCATATTATTGAGCATCAACAATTCGTTGCATGTGACGCCATCAAAGCGTTGGGCGATATGCCAGAAAGTATCTCCTGGACGTACGGTATAATACATATAATTACCGTTATATGATAGCTTCGCTTTTGAAGGGCTGGTAACCTGAGTTACTTTTGCTTTTGAGCATTCTTTGGCAAGATCCTGTACTTTTATCGTTTTACAAGCGACAATTGAGTCATAATGTTGGATGTATTTACTAACTTTTGTGGACGGAATCAATACGGCATAATTCTTATCCTTAGCAGGTACAATACTTTTTTTGAAATGAGGGTTTAAATCCTGTATTTGTGTTAAAGAAATATTCAATATGGATGCGATTTGATCCAAATGCAAATTGCTGCCCGAAACGACAACAGAATCGCAATGATTAGGCAGATCGCCTGAGTAAGGTTTGATATTGTATTCTTTATAATAATTCATTGCATAGATAGCACCGATAAATGCAGGGACATATTTACGTGTTTCGCGGGGAAGATATTCATAGATTTGCCAATAGTTAATTTTTCCACCGGAACGTTTAATGGCTCTGTTTACATTACCTGCACCACAATTGTAGGCGGCCAATGCAAGTGTCCAGTCGTTATAAATATTGTATAAAGACTTTAAATATCTGGCAGCAGCGTGGGTCGATTTAATGGGATCCATACGTTCATCGACCAAAGGACTATTTTCGAGACCCATATATTTTCCTGTACCTTTGATGAATTGCCAAATTCCTGTTGCTCCTGCTCTGGAAACAGCTCTGGGATTCATTGCAGACTCTATAATCGGTAAATATTTCAATTCTAATGGAATTTTGTATGCATCCAATATCTCTTCGAACATGGGAAAATAATATTCACTCAAACCAAGCATTTGACCTACGACATAACGCATTCCCCGGCTGGTATATTTGTAAATAAATTCTTTTGAATGCTCATTATAAGTAAGATCTATAACCGATGAAATTTTGTTCAACCTGTTTGTATATTGCTCATCTGTAATCTGAAAGCGAAGGCTATCATTAAACTGGGCAGAATTATCGGAGGCATCATTGTACATAAAATTATGTCCCTGTGAAAGCCATATATTTAACAGACTGTCGCTTGTACTGAGAGAATGAATGTTTATATCGCCAGCACCTAATGGTATATATTCCGAGATCATCTCATTGTTGGTTTCAACAACTGATTCACGCAAGGCCAAGCTCGCTTGAATAACAGCGTGGGATCTTAGCAATACAATTTGATTACCTTCAAAGCATTTTGAAGGATCTTTAGCAAAATAGCTTAAAAACAAGCTGTCCAATACAGGATTATAAGAAACATTAGAATTGTCTGAGATTGTGCTTTCATTCTTAGAAAGCTTACTTTTTACAAAGTGATTTCTCAGGGCAATTTTGAGAATTTTTGCTTTGAAATTTTGAATGTTTTGGAAAAAAGGAAAAATCGAAGTCCCAGAGTGGGCGAAAATGTTACTTAATTGCAAACTTAAGACTGCAATCAATACCATGCGTCCAATATTTTTCATAAGATAATTATGTTAGTTCATTTTTTGATTTCATGATTACTTGTAAATATTTTGCAAGTTTCATTCAATCTGACAGATATAGTAAATTATTAAATATATTTACTCAAATTATTTCCCTATAGCACTGATTATGAATGACTATTCTGAAAACTTATCTGATGCAAATTAAAACTTTTATTTTTCTCACAAAACAAAAACGGAATAAATAAACTTTAAAAATAAAAATAATTTTACTAATACGTTGAAATAAAGATTATTAATAAAAATAATTAGCTCGCGTTATTTTTTATAGTCCTTTCAAATCAGAAAGTTTAGCTTTTATGGATTCATATTGATTTTCAGCCACATCATCCTTTATCTTTTCCAATAAATCAAGAAGTTCTTTATGTTCTTCTTCCGAAATCTTATTGTCGGACAAGCAACTATTCAGCAGATCAAAAAAGTCCCCAACCAACGTTCGATGCGCCAATTTGTCATGCATAAAACCAAGAAAAAATGTAGCTTCACTCTGCTTGATTTGCCCTTTTTCCATCAATCTATCGAATTCCTTCCTTACCATCATCAATTCCAGATTGAATTTTTCTTTGGTAATTTTGCCGGCTTCAAAATCAACAAAAGCTGCGTTCGATTTTTCTATCAATTGATGAAAATGTTTTCGCTTATCGGAATAAATATACCCAAAAATAACACCCCCCAGCATAATAATAAGCGTGATTATGATCTCCTTCAAAATTCCCAATTCAACAACCAAATAGACATAGATTTTTCCGAATAAATTAGTATTTTTGAGTTTGCCATTATTTTCAATAGAATAAACGATTTCGTCAAAGTCCTCCTTGGTTGCTCTTGGCATGGGTTCCATGGCATTTACCTGCGTTACAAAACTATTGATAAATTCTTCCCATTGATTTTCGCCCAAATAATTTTTGATTGAGCTTTTTTGGCCAACAAGAAAAGCTGTTCCATATTTTTTCTCAATATATTGGTTCGCTTTTATATAAAAATAAACCAAATTCTTTAATCTTTGAAAATCTTTTTGCGTTGAGGTATCAAATTTCTTTCTGATTAAAAGGTAAAACATAACAGGATCGGCGAAGTAGTTATAAACACCATTAGGACTAATTCTGCTGTAATGCTCTTCGGTAAATTTTAATTCTGAATTTTGTCCAAAGGCGGCCACTGAAATCATCCAAAAATTTTTAGGTATAACAATATCTTTCGTGTAACCTTCAATGGGATGCTTATATTCATTGTCCTTGAATTTTGCCCAAATTGGAGCCCCAAATAATGTTGCGGGTTGTATTTTGTCAATATCATCTATAAGAAAGAGATAATTATGCATGCTATCTGTGCGGCATTGCTCCCAAAACTTCAACAATTTTCCTTTCTTATAACCTGTTTCGGTATTATAGCCTATATATTCTTTGTGGTACTCGACTTCCAATTTGGGAACACATTGTAAAAATAGAATTCTTGAACTATCTGCAGCTATGATTATAGAAATCATGTTGGATAAAGTAGAACGTCCTGTGCTATGTGTTCCCGATATCAAGATATATTTGCTTTTATAAACGATGGAAACTACATCCATGAAGCTCCGATATTCATAAATGGGTAGCTTGGGCTTATTAATCAATTCGATAGCGGATGTTTTATGCAAAATCGTATCTTTTTGAATACTTTGGAAAAGGCTGTCCAAGACATCGATTTTTTTATCTAATGTTTGTATCTTTTTATTTTTTAATAGATTGTCAACGTAATCCCAGTCTGGATCATTTTCATTCTGCATGGCATAATAGCCGAAAATAGTTAGACAAATACCTACAATAATAGCAAGTGACAGGAAAATAACCTTTTTTTTCATATTTAATAAGCAAAATTTTTACGAATTAGCATCAACCTTGCAGACAAAGAGCATGGTTCAAATTGTTTTTTAATGTCAGAGCAAAGATGTAAATTTTTTCAATATGGCAGGACTATATTTTGGGATATTCAGAATAATTTCGTTGGCTTTCAATTTGTGAGTCTTTTCTTCGTCATTCAATTCTTTTATACAAATCTACGAGTATTCGATTTGGAAATTAAGAAATAATAAAATCCAACCTTTTTATGTTTATAAAAATTTTGAATAATGTTTTCTTTTTGTTTTAAGTGAAAAAAAATAAATAATATAGACCAAATGGTTTTACAAACACCTAATTATAACGAAGTAGAAGAATTATTCATTGTTCATTATTAATTATTCATTACTAATATCTATTAAATCAATCTGTTTTTTTCTTTTGCTTTTTTAAAATTTGGCAAAGTGACTTCCCTGTTGCAAAGGTTGAATTGATTGAATTTTGCAAATCTAAATAATAATGTATGTTTGCAAGAAAAAAATTCAATAAACTTATGATAACTGACTTATTGAAGAGAGTGACTTACTCACTTGAAATAAAGAATATTTCATAAATGCCTTCTGGTAGTTTAGCTTTAAATGCTTATGCTGTACCACGAATGTCGTTGGATATAGATATTATTATAGAATTGTAGAAGAGCATTTACCTGATTTTTTTGAAATTTTCGAAGACGATTATTATATTGACAAAAATACATTAAAAGAAGAAGTTCAAAGACAAGGAATGTTTAATGTTATTGACCATAAAGCGGGCTTTAATGTTGATTTCATTATCAAAAAGGAATCTGAATACAGAAAACATGAGTTTTCAAGACAAATAAGAGAATCTATTTCTGACTTTGATGTCTGGATTGTTTCACCTAGAGATTTGGTCATCGATTGGATACAACAATATCAGAGTGATAAACAAACAAATGATATTCAAAATTTACTTTCAATTTCAACCATCGATATGAATTACATCAAATTTATGGTGTAATAAGTTACGTTTAGATACATTTGAAATGCTTTAATTATTATGACAGATACAACTATTGAAATACAAAATATACAACGAAGGCTTTTGGAAAAAAAAACATTAAAGGAACGATTTCAGATTGGTGCAGAAACAATTGAATTTGGTCGTTTACTTGTTGTTAACAATATTAAAAAAAACTATCCAATAATCACCGAAATAGACCTTAAAATAGCAATTCTTAAAAGATATTATGGAACAATCTCTACTGAAATAGAATTAACTCGGATTATTCAATCCATGAAAAATTATTATAATAAATTTATTGATAGTTAAATGAATAACAGTTTATACCGCAGTCATTCACACAGATTCGCCATTTTCAGATACCCGTAGATCTTTATTTAAGTATTTATGTTACAAATTAAACAATTTTATGAGTTTCGCATTTATTACTTTGTTACGAATGCTTTTTTTAAGCCTGTAAATTTTAGATTTATTATAAATTATATTTATTCCTATGCTTCTCAATCTCGATGAATTTGTTTCTGAATTTTCAAAAAAAATAAAGACAGACAGCAAAATATTGATCATAACCCACGTAAACCCGGATGGTGATGCAATAGGCAGCTTGTTGGGTTTGTATCATTTTATGAAAGCGAACGCATACAATGTTAGTGCTGCTACGCCCAATGATTTCCCTGAATACTTGAACTGGCTCGTAGGTAATCAGGATATTTTAAATTTTCAAAAGCATAAATCAAAGGTAGAAACAGCATTCCTTAATTCAGACATTTTAATCTGTGTCGATTTCAATGACCCCAAAAGAGCAGGTGAACTGGAAAAATATATACTTGAATACCCCCGGGATAAATTCCTGATTGACCATCATCCGCAACCTTCTTCTGATTTCAATTTCATTCTTTCTGATACAAAAGTAAGTTCGGCTGCTGAACTTTGTTATGAATTCACACGTTCATTTAACGCACATAAGCTGAATGTAGATGCAGCGGAATGCTTTTTAACCGGGATCATTGCCGATACAGGGTGCTTAAGTTTTAATTCATCCACGCACAGGACATTTATGAATATTGCCGAGATATTAAAAATGGGTGTTGATAAAGATAAGATTGTTCGGGGAATTTACGATAACTATTCTACAACAAGAATGCAACTTATGGGATTTTGCCTTAAAGATAAAATGCAAATATTTCCGGAAAAGAAAACAGGACTGATTGCCATAAACAAAGTGGAGCAGAAAGCTTATGACTACCAAATTGGCGATTCCGAAGGATTCGTTAATCTGCCACTTTCTATCAAAGGCATTGTGTTTTCCGCATATTTTATGGAAAGCGATGAATATGTGCGGTGCTCATTCAGATCCAGAGGTAATTTTGATGTGAATTCCTTTGCAAGAGCGCACTTCAATGGAGGAGGTCATCTAAATGCAGCAGGCGGTAAATCTTTCCTTTCTTTTGACGAAACTGTTCACAAATTTTTAGTGTTATTGGATAAATTGGAAATATCAGAGTAAATAACAATGATAAATACCTGTACCCAGAAGATCCATTTTTTGTTTGAAATAAAGTAAATAATCAGAATGAATAAAAAAGGTACGGGTCTATTTCAACTATCGGATATGTGATCGGATTTCGCTGGCATGCTCTTTCTCTTCTTCAATAATATTTTGGATAATTCTTTTTGCATTTCCGCTCACCCGATCTAACATGGAAGAATAAAAATCAATGCTTTCCAATTCAAATTGCAATGCGATGCGGAGAATTTCATCAGCGTTTTTAAGACCTTTGGCTTTTTCAATTCCTGCATTTTTATTTTTGAAAATATGCTTATCGGCAAGATTTTGAATATAAAGTTCCGCATCTTCAGGTGCATCAATTATATACTGATCCTTAAATACTTCACCAATTTTCTGAAAAGCTCCTATATGAGATATTTCCTTCGATGCAAGATCTAAAAACAAATTTTTCATTTCTTGTTCTTCAACATTTTTTGCTGCCTCGGTATAAAAGGCATAACCATTTTCCTCAATAGAAATGGAAATTTCTACAATTTCGTTTCCTGAATAATACATTTCTCAATATTTTAATAACTATTTTAAATAATATATTTGAATATCACCACAACCATGGTATATATCAATGTGGCCATAATAACTCCCTGTGCCGACCTCAATAGGTTTTTCCATATAAATAGAAAAAAGATACCCAAATTGATTATAGCACATAAGCTTATTTGCGGAGATACAAAATCACCAAAAAAATCTATATAAAGACCTACTTTCTCCAAATAGCTTATATAATTGCCCATCCCACCGTATTTTCTTACGTTTAGTATAAAAACCACCAACAATACGAGTAAAGGAGCAACCAAACCGATAGTAATACCAATCCATCGCTTATCATATTTTTTTAATACGAGCTTATTCATTTTTTAATATAACTTTTTTTTTTACTGAAGTTAAGCGTTAATATTTTCCATTAAACAAAATAGCTTCTCCCTCCAACTTTTTCTTTAATTTTAGGGGAAGAGTTCATACAAAACCAAATAATTCGACCCATTAAAATCTATTAGATCAAAGATTATAATTCCAGTTTTTTAATTCTGCCATAAATTTGTAGTCGGTAAAATCAATCCGTATGGGAGTCACAGCAACGTAATGATTTGCCAGTGCCCACTCATCATTTTCCATATTTTCGGGCTCAAAGTTTTGGAATTCACCTTTGAGCCAATAATAAGGATTTCCTCCGGGATCGTTTCGTTTTTCAAATTCTTCTCGCCAAACACCATGCGTTTGATGGCAAACCTTATAACCTTGAAGCTTTTCTAAAGAAACAGCAGGAATATTTACATTCAAGCATGTCCATTTAGGTAATTTGTTTGTAATAAGGTTTTTTACTATTGTTCTGACTACACTTTGAGCAGCAGTAAAATCTGCCTCTGGATTCCAGTCGCAAAGGGAAAATCCAACGGCAGGAACTCCATACAGACAAGCCTCTACAGCTCCTGCAATCGTTCCCGAATATACAACACTGATTGAAGCATTTGATCCATGATTTATTCCAGAAACAAGAAAATCGGGAACTCTTCCAATCACCTCATATACACCTAGTTTAACACAGTCCGCAGGTGTTCCGTTGCACGAATAAATGAGCAGATTATCTTCCTCATGAACTTTCTTCAAACGAAGTGGTACTTTTATCGTTATTGCATGTCCCATGCCCGATTGCCCTTCGGTAGGAGCAACCACAACAATTTTACCAAAAGGTCTGACCGCTTCGATCAAGGCTTTAATGCCTCTGGCATTTACACCATCGTCGTTTGTTACGAATATTACTGGCAGATTTTGTTTTTCCAATTCTATATTTGTTTATTGTTTGGGCAAATTTAAAACATATTTTCTGATTATTTGCAAAATACTTTTCATGATTTATCAGAATTTTCAGATGCTTATTTATTTATCAAGAAATTAGCTATATATTCTAATTCCTTTTTTATTTTTACCTAATTTTATACCGATTGGATTCATTTGCTTAATAGGCTTTGAAATAAAACAAGAAATAATTTAGCTTTGCGAAAAATAAATTTTGATTAAGAATGATTTTCGAAACGAAAAAGCCAACAATAGCAATTAAAAAAGCTTATTTGAAGCAATGCATAAGCCATCATGAAATTGAATTGATTAAAAAGAATTTGATTAAACTTTTTGCGATAATTCATGAATCAAAATGCGAAGAACCTATTAATAACATTGTTTCTTCCTTTTTAATCGATACTTTTTACAAAGCAAATCATAAAATTAGCACTACTGGACAAAGCAACCTTGTAATTAATTTAGGGAATACAATTTCGGATCCTGTTGCAGTAATTATTGAAACCATACACCCCATTGATAAAGCAGAAAGGATTACCAATCAAACTGCTATTACAAAATTACTGAATAAATTGATACATTATTACTTACATGAGAGATTCATCAAAAACAATAAGGAAATTAGAAACCTTATAATTACAGATGTTTACCAATGGTACATTTTTGATTCAACAGAATTTGAACGAATATGTGGTTTACATTCCTTAAATGCAATGTCTCTGCAAAGAACATATTTAGATTGGTATAATGGAATTTTGCCGTGCAAAGACACAGATTGGTTTTACCAAGAAATTTTAGAGCCATTTATTGAATCAGAAATATTGCAATTAAACTGCACATATTTTGATTTGAAGGAATATAAATCCATTATCGATAATAATATCATAAGTGATGATAATAAATTAATTGATTTATATAAGGTATTATCTCCACAACATCTTTTAAAATTACCCCACTTAAACGACAGCAACCAACTAAACAAAGATTTTTATACTGAATTACTTCACATAATAGGACTTTATGAACATAACGAAAATTCCAAAAAAATCATTGACAGATTACCCGAAAATTTACGAAACAGCGGAAGTTTGCTTGAAAACACAATAAACATTTTAAAAACCCAAAATAAGCTTTCAAACCTCAACGGTTTTGAAAACCATCATTGTTTGAACGAAAATGAACAATTTTATAGTGTTGCTTTAGAATTGTGTATCACTTGGTTAAATAGGGTATTGTTTTTAAAACTTCTTGAAGGACAACTTCTTAAATATAATAATAATAATTCAGATTTAGCATTTATCAATATCAAACGAATAAAGGATTTTGATGAATTAAGAGAATTGTTTTTTGATGTATTGGCAATAAAAACGAGCGAACGAACAAAAGATCTTAAAGAAAAGTACGCAAAAATTCCATATTTGAATAGTTCTCTATTTGAACAAACAGAACTTGAAAGAAAAACAATTTGTATCAATAAACTGAAAGACAGTCTTGAAATACCAATTTTTGCAACAACCGTACTTAAAGATGCATCAGGAAAAAAACAAACTGGTGCAAAATCTGTTTTAAAATATTTATTCGAGTTCTTAGATTCCTATAACTTTGCAAGTGAAAGTAATGCATCAATTCAGGAACAAAATAAATCAAATATAAATGCTTCAGTATTAGGTCTTATATTCGAAAAAATAAATGGTTATAAAGACGGCTCATTTTTTACACCTGGATATATTAGCATGTATATGTGTCGTAATTTATTACGCAAAAAGGTATTGCATAAATTTAATGAAACTTACAATTTTAATTGTCCCAATTTTGAATCTTTAACAAGCCATTTATCCGATATTAATAAACTCAAAGAATATAATCAAATAGTCAATTCCATTCGGTTATGCGACCCCGCTGTAGGTTCTGGGCATTTTTTGGTTTCTGCTTTGAACGAAATAATTGCAATAAAATCAGATTTAGGAATTTTATGCGATCAACAATTTAAACAAATTAAATTCCATTTTGCGACTGTTGAAAACGATGAACTCATAATTACTGATGAGAATAATCAGATTTTTGCGTACAACTTCCAAAATCAAGAAAGTCAAAGAATACAGGAAACACTATTTCATGAAAAACAAACTATTATAGAAAATTGTCTTTTTGGTGTTGATATAAATACGAAATCAGTACATATTTGTCGTTTAAGACTTTGGATCGAATTATTGAAAAACTCATATTACGTCATCCCCAATATAGATGCGTTGCACACCAACTTTCTAAATCTGGAATTACAAACCCTTCCAAACATTGATATAAATATTAAATGCGGCAATTCCTTAATTAGTCGGTTTGTTATTAATGGGACAGATTTAAAAAATGATCAGCTTAAACAAATGGAATTATCGATACAAAAATATAAAAACCAAGTATTTAAATACAAAAGGACACAAGATAAAAAGGCTAAAATAAATGCTGAAAATGAAATTGAAAAATTAAAACAAGTGTTTGTCAAAATATTCAATCCAAAGGATAAGGATTATATTGAATTACAAAAAATAGAATCGGAATTAGCATATAAAACGATTCAATTCAATAATGAAGACATCGAAAAATTGAAAATTCGCACCAAAGAATTAAATACAAGAAAAACAGCATTACAATCAACATTTGACCAGAAGATACAGGCAATTTATGGGAACTCTTTTGAATGGAGATTTGAATTTCCCGAAGTTTTGGATGAAAATGGAGATTTTATTGGTTTTGATATAATAATTGGAAATCCACCCTACATAAGTTTTCAGTCTAATATTCTCACAACTGAACATGTGGCTTATTTTCAAACAAATTATTCATCTGTTTTCAAAATATATGATGCATTTGCATTGTTCATAGAAAATGCAATGAAATTAACTAAAAAGAATGGATATTTTAGTTTCATTTGCCCAAGCGTGTTACTTACAAATAGTTCATTTTCGAAATTGCGAAAAAACATTCTTAACAATGGACAATTCATTGAAATTGTAAATTGTGGTGATGGTGTTTTTGAAGAAGCCACAGTACCAACAATTATCGTTTCCTATTTTAATAATGCCGAAAAACAATTACCCGTAAATATTTATCATGTAATAGAAAATAAAATAGTGTTTGATAAATGTGTTAATTATAATGAATTATATAGTCAACCTGAAATCTCCTACAATATATCCATTTCACTATCATCATATTCTATAATAAAAAAATTAAACAATGATCTAAAACTGGGCGATATTCTTGATATTAAAGAATCAATTAAAACAGGAAACGACAAATTGTTTATTTCAGATGTCTATTATGAAGGCTATTTGCCTCTCATTACAGGCAAGGATATGAATAAATATACCATTTTTAAAAATAAATATATTTTATTTGATGAAAAAAAATTAAGTCGTCCAACAAAATTAGAATATTACACCAAAGAAAAGTTATTTATCAGACGTGTTGGAAATAATCTATGTGCAACTTATGATGATAATAAGTTATTATCGACGCACGTATTATATGTTTGTAATTCTAAATCGGACAAATTTAACTTGAAATTCATTTTAGGTTTAATCAATTCAGATTTATTTAACTGGATATATAATACACTTTACCCCAAAAAAGGTGATGTTTTCCCTGAAATTCGAATAGGGAATCTAAGAAATCTGCCTATGATAAATATTTCAGAAAACAATCAAATGAAATTGATAAATCTAGTAGATCAAATTTTAAAAATCAAGAAAGAAAATCCCTTTGAAAATACGACAGAAATTGAAAACCAAATTAATGAAATAACATATCAATTATACGCGTTAACATTAGAGGAACAGGAAATAGTAAAAAAAGCGAGCACAAGAAATACATGATTTTAGTCCAATATAGAATGATAATTTTAGTGTTGCCGTATCTAAAAAAACAAACGGATTAGGATATTATTGAAAATATTTTATAAATTTGCATTATCAAAATTAAATAGATTACAAAATGGCACATTTAGAACAAGATATAAACGAGAATGAATATCCGATAATTCCAAAACCGTTCTATTATTTAGTTTTCAGATATTTAATTGAAGAATCTGATGGTGCAATGATTGTAATTTTCGACTTTAATTAATGAAAAAATTAAAAAACTTTATCCATGATGCTAAAAATCATTTACCTGAAAAGCGTTTTACTTTTTTTGATTATATTTTCAATCAAAGCGCAAAACCCCATTTTCCCAGCAGGAATGTTCATCGCCGATCCTTCTGCTCATGTATGGAAGGATGGAAAAATATACATTTATGGATCTCTGGATGAAAAACTTGGGCAATATTGTTCACACAAACATCATGTTTACGCTTCAAGTGATCTTATAAACTGGGATTTAACTCCCAATGCTTTTGCATCCCAAGGCCAGAATGATCAGGTTTCATACAGCGACCTAATCCTATATGCACCTGATTGCCAGTATAAAAATGGCATATACTATTTATATTATTGCTTGGCAAGCGATCAGCATACAGAGGGAGTAGCAACCAGCAATTCACCCCTTGGCCCATTTATGAAAGGTACTGAAATAAATACTTATGGAAATGATCAAATTGATCCTTGTGTTTTTATTGATGATGATGGCCAAGCATACTATATTTGGGGTCAATTTTCAGCTAAAATGGCAAAGCTCAAACCCAATATGATTGAAATTGATTCGACAAGCATAAAAAATGGAATTGTTACTGAAAAAGAACATTTCTTTCATGAGGGAGGATATTTAGTGAAGCGCAAAGGTATTTATTATTTCGTTTATGCGCACATGGGACGAGGAAACAAACCCACATGCATTGGATATGCGACCAGCAAGTCGGTTTTTGGTCCCTATAAATATGGTGGTGTGATTATTGACAACGCACACTGCGGAACAGGAGTGTGGAACAATCATGGTTCTATCGTAGAATTTAATAAACAATGGTATATTTTTTATCATAGATCTACACACGGTTCAGCTACAATGAGAAAAACTTGCATAGAACCCATCTTTTTCAATAAAGATGGTAGTATAAATGAAGTTGAAATGACATCGCAAGGCGCAGGAAAACCATTAAACGCACTTAATAAAATAGAAGCAGAACGAGCATGTGTTTTAAGCGGAAATGTGCGTGTGGTATATGACGGTATTGATAAAGAATATTTAACACAAATGAATAGCGGCGATCATGCCGGATATAAGTATATTGATTTTGGAACAGGAGTCGATAGCATCATCATTTTTTCTGCAGCTTGTAAAAATGGGGGATATTTACAAATTAACTTAGACCAACCTTGGGGAAAAACAGTTGGAGGTATTGCAATTCCAGACAAAGGCGATGGAATTACATATAAATATTTTTCAGCAAAATTGGAGAAAATTGAAGGAATACACTCCCTTTGGTTTAAATTTTGGAGTAAAGATACTGATATAATGAATCTGGACTATTTTCAATTCAAATGATATTCTAATAATTGTAATACAATGCTTTATATAAATCCTTTTGAATTGATTCAAGTCACAGATCTTACTGAAATAGATGGCATTCGCCTGCGAAAGGAAAAACGTAAGCTGATGCTTACCTTTGATTTATCTGAAGATCAAACAATTTCATATAAGGGAGTTGCCATAAGCAAAGATGATGTTATAAAAGCACTTGAGGATCTCGAATTTGCCAATCTTAAACAACATCATTTTTCTGTTTACCATTGTAAACCTTTATTTGATTTTTTGACAAATGGAAACATTCAGTTTTTTAAAAATTACAAAGATCAAGACTTTTTTCATGATGAAGATTTTTTAGATTTCTTAAAACGATTTTATATCCCCAAATTCGATGAATTATATTACCATGCTTTCGTAAACAATGATATTGATTTGATGCGAAATGCATTTAAATTCAATCTTTTTCAAGAAGAGACTCATTTTCCAAAACTTTTTTACAGAATAAACTTCTTTCTCACAGATTTGATCGCAAAAATTGAATCCTTTGAAAATAATATTAAAATAAACCGATATTCAACAGGTGACCTTAGAAAATTTTTTGACGCACAATGTCCCATTGATAGAATAAATCTTTTGCCATCCTATTTTCAAAATCAAAGAAATGCAATGGCTACGGCGATTTGGGATTTTGCGGTAGCACTTTCACAAATACAAAATACCCACCATCGCGCATATATTTTGGTCAATGATTATATAAGCAGAATAATAATGACCGGAAATATTAAGGAACAAGTTAGCAGATATCTATCTCTTAATGCCGAAAACAAAGGAAGACTTGCTCATTCCGAAGGTGGAAGTTCTTCGGGTTTCCCTTTTTATTTGATCATTATTCTGGTTATTATAGTTGTCCGAATCGCAACCTGCAATAAATCGTCGAATCATAGAAGTAATATAATTGATATACAGCATCTAATAAAACTTCCTAAAAACACAGATAGCTTACTGAATTTGAATTTGATGAAAGAAATAAAAGTTACAGCTCCCGTAATGCCAGATTGTCTTAAAAAGATTAACCTAAAGGAGATTCATCTGCCTAAGTATCCTGATTCTATATTGAAAATACATAAAGCATATAAAATTGATACTACGGGCTTAAAAAATGCAATTAAGCGTTTTTTAGATATACGGGATAGCATGCAGAAAATGAATTCAAATACCATTTTGGAAAAAACATATAAAACAGATAATCAAAATAATGATTCAAATGAAAGAAAATAGCTTATACACCAAGGAACATTTATTTATTCTAAATCAAGTGTTCGAAATAGAGCAAAAAATAGGCAAACTAAAAGAATGTGGTTCTGTGCGCCGCAATATAGATAAGATAAAAGAAGTTTTTTCGCTGCACCTATTTGGAGAAAATGCCGGGCTTATCATTCACAATCCTGAAGGTGAATCCTACTCAGAAACCCGCACAGATTGCAATGCCAGCATATCAGGAACAAAATCAGAAAATCTTAAGATTGTAGAGGTAATTAAACCTATAATTCTTTTTGTTGAAAATGGCAAAGCCCAATTGGCTCAAAAGGCCGTTGTGGTGGTTTCTGCCAGATCAGACTGCTGATCCGTATTCTCTTTTGTTCTCTTGTATTTTAAGTTGTAAATAGGTAAAATCAGTAAGGCCACAAATCCGGCAAGAACAAGTAAAATCATTTGCGAACCGTGCGCCAGAAGTGCAAACATTTCACCATCCGGTGTTGAAATACCATAGATAACTAAAGTATTGATAATCATAAAATGCCATGCTCCTATCCCACCCTGAACCGGAGCCACCATTCCAAAACTCCCAAGCACCAATCCCGAGAGAGCGGCAGCAAAAGGAAGCCCAACAGTAGGCTCAAAGGCTTTGAAGCTCAAATACAAAGTAATAAGGTATAAAAGCCAAATTCCCAATGAGTAGAAAATAAATTCCCATTTCCTTTTCATTGTAAGAATCGACATCAAACCCTCTTTGAATCCCTTCACCGTTTTTTCGACTTTTTTGTACAGGAAACTTTGTTTTACTTTTTTTCTTATCAACCAGAGAAATGAAATGCCTATGATTGAAGCGATAAGAAAAATAAACAAATAAGGTTTCATCTTAATGAAGTTCTCGTGTACCTTAGGGTTATTTGAAAGAAATTCAATCAATACAGGCATTTGTGTAATAAGCATTAATAGCACCAATGCGAGCAGGAAAAACATATCGGAAGTTCTTTCAATGATAACGGATCCAATGAGTTTGGGAATTGGAACATTTTCATATTTTCTAACAATTCCGCAACGAGTTATTTCACCCATCCGAGGAATGGCATAGTTGGCCAAATACATAATTAGAACCGAAAGAAAAATATTAAAAGTCTTAACCTTATGCCCCATTCCTTCAATCATAAGTTTCCATCTGACTGCTCTTAAAAAATGGCTGATCATGGCAATGATCATAGCAATACCAAGCCATCCAAAATCAATCTTTGACAATCCTTCAAGGAGTTTTTTCATGTCCCAATCTTTGTATATCAGCCAGAGCAAAAACAGACCAACCAATAAAAAACCAAAGAATTTGAGAACCATCAATAATTTTGCTTTCAAATCAAATATATTTTACAAATTTTGCGGCAAAGATATAGTTTAATACTTTCTTTGCAAGTTTTAAATTTAGAATTCCTCTATGCGCTCAAATCATTCGGTAAAACCTAAAAAGTTTTTCGGTCAACATTTTCTTCAAGATGAAAATATTGCACAAAAAATTGTGGAAAACATCCGCTACACAGAACCCGCTAATCTTTTAGAAATCGGACCCGGCATGGGGGTATTGACAAAATATCTGATTGAAAACCAATCAATCAATCTCCAACTCATTGAAATAGACAAAGAATCTGTTGCTTACCTTTGCAATAACTTTCCAGCCTTGTCGACAAAAATAATCCAAGGTGACTTTTTGAAACTTGATTTAAATAGTTTGTTCGAATCGCAGCATTCATTTAGCATTGTTGGAAATTTCCCTTACAATATTTCAAGTCAAATCCTTTTTAAGGTACTGGAATACAAAGACAGAATACCCTACATCACTGGAATGTTTCAGAAAGAAGTAGCCGAAAGAATAGCCTCTAAACCAGGATCAAAGGCTTATGGAATCATTAGTGTTTTGTTACAAGCCTGGTATTCTATTGAGCTTCTGTTTTCGGTCGATGAGTATTCCTTTCACCCACCTCCCAAAGTAAAATCTGCAGTGATACGCCTATCCAGAAATTCTCGCAACAACTTGGAGTGTGGTCATGAAAATTTTATTCGCATTGTAAAAACCGCTTTCAACCAAAGAAGAAAGACCATGAGGAATTCATTGAAATCCCTTCTCCATGAAAAAATTGCTCAGGATGAAATTTTTTCACTCCGCCCGGAGCAACTTTCTGTTGAAGAATTCGTAGAGATTACTAAGAAAATTTATCAAATACAATGATAAATAAATCAATTATTTAATAAACTAAGGATTTTTCTATCTTCAATTTATTTTTCAGGTTTCATATTTTTTGTTTTTCTTTGTATTCAAAATTGCTAAAAAATATAGTTATGAATTTGAAGGGAATACTTGCAATTTCAGGATATTCGGGCTTGTACAAACATGTTGCCCAAACCAAAAATGGTATTATCGTAGAGTCATTGGAAGACCAAAAGAGAATGCCCGCTTTTTCAAGCTCAAAAATCAGCTCTCTCGAGGATATTGCTATTTTCACTACCGGAGAAGATATTTTACTTTCCGAAGTTTTCAAAAAGATCTTTCAAAAGGAAGACGGTAAACAAGCCATCAGTGCCAAATCTTCCAATCAGGAATTGAAGGCATATTTTGAAAGTGTTTTACCCGAATTTGATAAAGACAGAGTATATGTTTCTGATATCAAAAGGGTAATAGCTTGGTATAATAGTTTACAATCACTTGGTCTGATTGATTTAGAAGAAACTGTTGTTTCAGAAGAGGAAAATAAAGAAGAACTTGTTCAGGAAGCAGTCGAAGTCGAAAACCTTGAAAACAAAGAATAGATTTGGATCTATTCGAATAAACAGTCCTCTGAATCATAAACGTATAGAATAAAAAATAAGCAGGATAGACATTTTTTTGATTCATTCCTGCTTATGTGTCCTATTGAGGTTGTTCAACCTAATCCATTAGTTTTTAATCTTTAAGCACCAACCATAAAAATTTATTTTTTCCGGTATAATAGGAATTCAGAAAATCTTGCTTAATTTCGGGAAAATTTTATCCGAATTCTTATAAACAATAATCAAAACATGGAAAGAAGCAAACTCCCCTTAGAATGGTCAAAAAATCTCACCCTGTATGAAGTCAATCTGAGACAATTTACAGATTCAGGAACATTGAAAGAGTTTGAAAATCATTTGCCACGTTTGAAAGAAATGGGCATTGGTATTTTGTGGCTCATGCCCGTGCAACCTATTGGCAAAATGAACAGAAAAGGCTCTTTGGGTAGTTACTATTCCATCAGCGATTACACAACGATTAACCCAGAATACGGCACCTGGGACGATTTTGTAAAATTGATTGAAAAAGCCCACCAAATGGGATTCTTTGTGATCTTAGACTGGGTTGCCAACCATACCGCTTGGGATCATATTTGGACTCAAAGCCATCCGGAATTTTACCACAAAGATAAACAAGGGAATTTCCTTGCACCTTGCCCTGATTGGCAAGACGTAATTCATTTGAATTATGAAGTAGAGGAACTGCGTGAAGAAATGATTCGATGCATGCGGCATTGGCTGGTTGAAGCAAACATTGACGGATTCCGTTGCGACATGGCCCACCTTGTGCCCACAAGCTTTTGGGAAGAAGCAAGAACTGCACTCGAAAAAGAAAGCCCCGTTTTCATGCTGGCAGAAACAGAAAACAGAGATCTTATTGAAGAAGGTTTTGATGCCCTCTATGCCTGGAAAATTTTCCATACTTGCGATGATATTGCAAAACAAAGAAAAACAGTTTCTGATCTTGATAAACTTTTCCACTCAGAAATTGAATTGTTTCCTGATAATCGTTACCAAATGTTGTTTACATCCAACCATGATGAAAATTCATGGAATGGTTCTGCCATCGAACGTTTAGGATTTGCACTTGAACCTATGGCCGTTCTGACTTTCACCCTGCCTGGAATTCCATTAATTTACTCAGGACAAGAAGCTGCCTGCACCAAAAGACTTAAATTCTTCGAGAAAGATTTAATCGAATGGAAAGATGACAAGATGGCAAGCCTTTATTCTTTGCTCATTCATTTAAGAAAAAGTACTCCTGCCCTCTGGAGTGGACGATACGGGGGTGAATTTGTGCGGATACATACAACAAGAGATCACGCAATTCTTGCATTTATAAGAAGAAAGGCAAATAATCAAGTTCTGGTGGTTTTAAATCTAACAGGAAATGCACAATCTTTTGGAATTCTCGGTGATGAATATGCTGACACTTATGCAAACGTCTTTACCCATGAAGCAGTGAAACTCTATCCGAATCATCATTTTGATTTTCAACCTTGGGAGTATAAAATTTTTGAACTATAAAATTGGAATTTGATTCTTTTTTTGTTGTAAATATTATAAAATGGAAAGTCTGGTGTATTGGAGGACACCACACCCCATTTAAAAATCGAAAGAATCAGTATGAGGATATATTTGTATATACTACGTGAAAGCTTCAATTATGCTATCATGTCTTTAATGGTCAATCGAGTAAGGACGATTCTGTCCCTGCTCGGAATTACCATTGGCATATTTGCTATAATTTCTGTTTTTACGGTAATTGATTCAATGAAACTCAATATCCAAGCTAGCTTAGCAAAATTGGGCGATAAAGTTATTTACGTACAAAAATGGCCTTGGGAATTTGGCCCTAATTATCCTTGGTGGAAATATATGCTACGTCCCTTGCCAAAAATATCTGAACTATCTGAAATTCAAAATCGTTCAACGAAAGCAGAGGCTGTCGTATTCCAGATTTTTACCAACAAACCGATTTATTATAAAAACAATTACGCCGAAAATATTCAGGTTGTCGCCTCATCGCACGACTTTGATAAAATAAGAAATTTTGAAATAGAAAAAGGCCGCTACTTTTCCCCTTTTGAATCACAAAGAGGTACACCCATAGTTATAATAGGCCATGATCTGGCAACAAAACTATTTGCTGGCGTAAATCCTTTAGGCAAAGAAATAAAACTAATGGGTAGAAAAGTGCGCATCATTGGCATTTTTAAGAAAGAAGGAGAAGATGCATTCAACATGACTTTGGATAAGATTGTTTTATTACCCATAAATTTTGCACGAAACATTATAGATATTCGGCAGGAAATGCTGGGCCCTACCATCATGGTAAAAGCCAAAGAAGGAGTAGAATTGAGTGATTTGCAAGATGAACTAAAATCAATCATGCGCTCTCTGCGAAGAATACGTCCTATCGATGATGATAATTTTGCACTTAATAAGGCAAGCATGGCAACGCAAGGTTTTGAGCAGATATTTTCCGTTATGGATTTGGCTGGAATATTTATTGGTGGATTCTCTATTTTGGTTGGCGCTTTTGGCATTGCCAACATTATGTTTGTTTCGGTCAATGAGCAAACCAACATAATCGGCATACAAAAAGCATTGGGCGCAAAAAGGAGCTTCATTTTATTGCAGTTTTTATTTGAAGCTGTTATTTTATCTTTCATTGGTGGCGCAGTCGGATTAATCCTAATCTTTATATTAACTTTTGTTGTATCCTTACTCACAGATTTCAATATTTTCCTCACTTTTGACAATGTATTGAGAGGTATTGTTATTTCAATGTGCGTAGGAATCATTTCCGGCTTTATGCCTGCACGATCGGCAGCACGACTGAAACCCGTTGAGGCTATCAATAAATTGAGCTAATTATAGGATTTTATTGTTTTCTGAATTTTTGTATATCCCTATTGCAATACTATATATTACAATACAATGATTTTTTTACGAAACCATGGAACAAGGACGCAATATATTGCGTCCCTACGTTGGCAACCCACATTGCAAACCAATATCAATTTTTCCCAATATTTTGTAATCGGTGATCACTCCTGATTTTTAATCTACGTATAATCATGGTGGTGTACAGACGCAATATATTGCGTCTCTATGTTGGCATCCCATATTGCAAGACGCAATATATTGCGTCTCTACGTTGGCAACCCACATTGCAAACCAATATCAATTTTTCCCAATATTTTGTAATCGGTGATCACCCATGATTTTAAATCTACGTATAATCATGGTGGTGTACAGACGCAATATATTGCGTCTCTACTTTCTTTTATAAATAAATATTTCAAATATGAATAACTTATAAACATTTTTGACAATTTGATGGTAGGTATATTATAAGGTATAATTATAATATATATATAGGTATTTTGAAAGATTGCATTAGAATAACATATTCCAGCATTTACAAGTGACAATATGTCATTGCACACGCTTGATACCGTGGTATATTATGCAGAATTGACATATAATACTTGAAAACTTAGCTGCAAACTTGATTTTTGTAAGCAATTTCAGATATTTTGCTCGTTATTTCAAAATGAAATACGTACCTAAACCTATTTTTGCAAAGAAAAATAATATGAAAATGTTTATGTTTAGCACCAAAACACTCTGCTAAAGGGCTAAGTGACAGTACCAACAGTACCAAAACACTCTGCAAAAGGGCTAAGTGACATTACCAACAGCACCAAAACACTCTGCAACAGTACCATCTGACTCTATAAACAGTACCAAAACACGGTGCAACAGTACCATCTTACACTATAAACAGTACTAAAACAAAGTGCAACTGTGCTAACAGACTTTATAAACAGGCTAAAACACGGTGCAACAGTGCTATATGACACTATAAACAGGCTAAAACACGGTGCAACTGTGCTATCTAACTCTACCTATAGGGCTAAAACACAGTGCAACAGAATCAACACAGTCTAATGAAAATATTAAAAAAATGGGGAAACCATTGTGGTGTCGGGCGATACGGTTGTTGGAAAATGGTTGCGGGATTGTGGATTGTGGGATTGTGGGGGTGTGGAAATCGCAGGGACAGGGTGGTTATCGTAGGGACAGGGTATGCCCTGTCCCTACGGTTGCCACCACCATCGCCATCACCATCGCCACCATCACCGCCATCGCAATTGCCATTTTCATTTCCACCACATCACCAATACCATTACCATCACCATTGCCAATACCATCAGTATTGCAAAATCGGCAATCACCCACGATTTCACCACCACCTATAATCATGGTGGTGTACAGACGCAATATATTGCGTCTCTATGTGTACAGACGCAATATATTGCGTCCCTATGCCCTGGCACCTACATTGCAACCATTAACATATTTTACCAATAATATGTGATAAGCAAAACAAAGTTGTATTTTAGGGAAAATCGAAACAAAATAGTTTGCGCTGTTTCTCTCGTTCTGAATTTAATCAAGCCAAAACACTTCAGCAGTACACTCTATCAATTGTTTGTTTGTACAGCCGCCGCCCGATGAAGCGCTAATGACTTTATCTGGTATGATATCGCCAATAAATATGGTTTCCACATACTCATCTCCATTGTCATATAAATAATGCAAATCAATCTCTGCATCGTAGGCTGTATTATGTCCAATATTCTTGATGCTGTATGAAACAGAATACAAATAATTGTGATTCACATACTGCGCCATATTTCCTGTCCATGTTGCAGAATTATTAATATCAAAATTTGGATTATCGGGTATATACGATCCATTTGGAAGATTCAGAACTTCATTTCTATACGTTTCCTTAAAATCAATAGAGTTTATTGTTAAATCAGCCGGGGATTGCAATTCATCTCCGACACCACACCCTACAATTAGTGTAATAAAAGATGCAAAAAGTAATACTTTAAAAAGAGGTTTCATTGTGTTATAATTTAGTTTGTATTTTAACGCAACAAAAATACCAAAATATATGTCACGAATCTTAATATTCGTTAAAAGAAAAATTAAATTTGGGAACAGAAAAGCTCTATCTTACAAGTTTAAGCATGTCTATAAATTGTAATGGATTAAAACCACAATTGTTTATTATTTGACTAAGTAAGACAAGAATTTTAATTCATATAAAAAAGAGAAGATACGTTAATGCCATCTTTTGTTTACTACACGAATTAAAAATTCCTGCGGATTTTAAGTAATATAAATTGAAGAATCAAAATACTTTGTATATTTGCATCGAAGGTTCAATTAGCTCTTGGCTAAAAAACGTCAAGAGCAATAAATAAAATAAAACTAACAAAATGAAAATACTACTCACCGGAGCAAATGGTTATATTGGTAAACGCTTATTGCCAAAGTTAATTGAACAAGGACATTATGTAGTTTGTGCGGTGAGAAATAAAGCACGCTTTACTTTCGATGAAAACTTGCGATCGAAAATAGAAATAATAGAAACAGATACGTTAATTCCTGAAACCTTAAAAAACATCCCTAATGATATTGACGGTGCTTATTATCTTGTGCATTCTATGTCCACTTCAAACAATAATTTTGATGAAATGGAAGCAGTAAGTGCGAAAAATTTTAAAGAAGCAATAAACACCACACAAATAAAACATCTTATATACCTGAGTGGAATAGTAAATGATGAAAAACTTTCCAAACATTTGAAATCAAGAAAGAACGTTGAAGATATTTTATCGACCGGGAGGTATAATTTTACCACGCTTAGAGCTGGCATCATTATCGGCTCAGGAAGTGCTTCCTTTGAAATAATCCGTGATTTGGTAGAAAAACTCCCCATTATGCTCACGCCCAAATGGGTACTCACAAAGTCCCAACCCATCGCTATTCGTGATGTTATTCAGTATTTAAGTTTGTCGCTGTTCAATGAACAAACTCATAACAAAAATTTCGATATCGGTGGTCCAAATATACTGACCTATAAAGAAATGCTGCTTCAATTTGCATCTGTCAGGAAACTAAAGCGTCTTATCATTACAATTCCGGTCATGACGCCTCGCTTATCGTCTTACTGGCTTTATTTTGTTACAGCCACATCATACAAACTGGCCATAAACCTCGTAAACAGCATGAAGGTTGAAGTCGTTTGCAAAGCAAATAATTTAGCCAACATGCTCAATATTGAACCCACTACATATAAGGATGCCATTCGTTTGGCTTTTTTAAAGATAGAACAAAACGACGTTGTATCGAGTTGGAAAGACGCCGTTATTAGCAGTCATTTTGATTCAAACCTTTCGAGGTTTATTGATGTACCGGAATATGGTTGCTTTAAAGATATGCGGAAAAGAGAAATAACCCATAAGTCCTTAACGATTGATAAGATATGGGCTATTGGAGGCGAAACAGGTTGGTATTATGCTGATTACTTATGGAAATTAAGAGGTATTATAGATAAAATTATTGGTGGTGTAGGGCTAAGAAGAGGCCGCACAAATAAAACAACCCTATCGAATGGAGATGCACTTGATTTTTGGCGCGTCATACTGGCCGATAGAAATGCAGGCAGGCTTTTGCTATATGCAGAAATGAAGTTACCGGGAGAGGCCTGGTTAGAATTTAAAATACTGGGTAATATTTTATATCAAACTGCGACATTTCGCCCAAGGGGCTTACGGGGACGAATGTATTGGTTTATGGTAAAACCTTTTCATGCCCTAATTTTTAAAAATATGATTAAAAAAATTGGTGTGTAATCAGAACTCGTGATGCTATGTTTTAACTTTTCATTTTTCAAAAGAAGATCGCAAAAAAAGCAGGAACGCAATATATTGCCTCCCTACCCTAGCAACCCACATTGCACCCCATTATCAAATTTTCCCAATATTGTAAAATCGGCGATCACCCCTGATTTCAAATCTACCTATAATCATGGTGGTGTACAGACGCAATATATTGCGTCTCTATGTTGGCATCCCATATTGCAAGACGCAATATATTGCCTCCCTACCCTAGCAACCCACATTGCAACCCATTATCAAATTTTCCCAATATTGTAAAATCGGCGATCACCCCTGATTTCAAATCTACCTATAATCATGGTGGTGTACAGACGCAATATATTGCGTCTCTATGTTGGCATCCCATATTGCAAGACGCAATATATTGCGCCCCTACCCTAGCAACCCACATTGCAACCCATCATCATATTTTACCAATATTCTAAAATCTCATTTTACCTACGATTTTCATTGCCCGCTTTACGTCATTCAACAAAATTAAATTTGACAAAATATAGTAACGATATATTTTTGAATTCAGTATAAAAACAGAAAAGCCTCTATGTTTATTGTAAAAAAAGTGCATTGTTAATTAATTATTCAGTTTGTTCTATAATAATATAAAGAAAAATATGGAAAGGGAAAAAAACAAATCGGTGCTGATGCTTTGCATTCTGTGCTTGTTGCTATCATTTATGGCAACATCAAGCTATACCCAAGAAACAGGTTATCAAGAAAATAAAATTGAAATTGCTCTGGGGTATAATTTTCTCATCAATCAGTCGGTATATGGTTTTAATAGCTCTACAGGATTAGAATTATCCATTGCCAGACAAATTAAACAAAGCTTTAAAGCCGAAATAGGTGTGCGAATGGAAATAGACCCGATTTTATCCGATGGATTTATCAGAGGGATTGTTTCTCAGAGATTTGGTACTTGGCGACCTGCCATAGGTTTGGAAACAGGAATGACCAACCGCACACATTTCGAAAGCTCAACAAATCTGTTGAAAGAAAGCCGTGAAGCAACCCTTAAGGATATTGGTTATAGTTATCTGTCCACCCATATTGAACCACTCTCATTTCAATTTAAAAAGAAGTTCAACCTTAGTTTGCTCGAATTGGATATAGGTTCTCATTTCAAACACCTTGGTAGAACAATGAGAGCACAAATAGTTTTAGTCAGAATTAAAAAAATACTTTAAAAATATCATTCCTATGAAATTACGATTTATAGCAATAGTTTTAATGTTGATTTCCTGCTCAAAAGAGATACCAGAGATCAACAATCACACGAAAGTTTTGGAGTTCGCACAATCCATAAAAACAGAGAACCTTTATCCTTTGGTTGAAAAAATTTATCAAACTCATATCAATGATATTCCTATTAGCAATGAAGGTTTTCCATCCGATGATCTTTTCCCCTCAGATCATCTGACCCGAAGTGCAGCCGTTGGTTTTGTTGCAAAGGAATTAAGAGATATGGGATATCAGGTTGATACTGTAATTTGTGGGAATCAACCTCCTATTGCTTATAATATAGTAGCCGAAATTAAGGGCGTAGCGAATCCTAATTCTGTAATATTGGTAGGGTGTCATCTGGATGCGTTTTATGGCGGTGCAGATGATAACACAACTGCTGTTGCTGCAATGCTTGAAATTGCACGTGCTGCGAGGGCTTTTTCATTTAATAAAACCATTCGGTTTGTTGCTTTTGATTTGGAAGAATTTGGTTCTTTGGGGAGTACACGTTATATAGAAGAAGGACATGCAAAAGATGTTTCGGCAGCGTTGGTGATGGATCTGATCGGCTATTCATCTAATCAAGCTGGAAGTCAAAAAGATGTTATGGGTATTAAAATGCCCAGCGTGGGCGATTATTTAATTGTTGTTGGTAACGAAAATTCTGCCGAGCTTACCCAACAGATTGTTTCCTTTTCGCACACATATAATATTTCCAAACCATTGGGTATCCTTGCTCCCCATGATGGTGTTTATTTCATGTCATCTGTTTTTATGCGAAGCGATCATGGATTGCTTTGGTATAAAGGGCTGCCGGCCGTATTTTTTTCTGATGGGGCAAATTTTCGCAATCCCCACTATCATAAACCCACTGATAGACCTGAAACAATCCATCAGGATTTTTTAAAAAATAACACAAAGCTTATTGCAGCTTCATTAGCCATTTTAGCCGAAATACAATTATGAGAAAGCTTAGAATAATTCTTACATGGTGCATGTTATCTTGCACTTTGCTAATGGCTCAGACTAATATTATCTACACCCCGTATCTTCAATCAGGTGGAATGTATTTTTCCTCAAAGAATATTACAAGTGCCGGAATTGGTTCTGGTATAGGTCTATGTTTGGGTATAAGCAAATATATTCTGGTACAATCCGATGCGAACATTTATTGGATGAATGGAAATGCCGGTGCATTTCGGTTTGCAATTGGATACAAAAGAACGGGAAGATGGTCTCCCGCAGTGTTTACAAATTTAACAACCATTTTTGGCGCAAGAACAGAAATTTTGTTGGATGATGGCGCACGTCCAAAGAATCCTGCATTAGCCTTGAGCGTGCGATTATCTCCACTGCGGTGGGAAAACGAACAAGGTTTTATTTCCGTATTTGAATTGGGATATGGTTTTGGAAACTATAATGCTAAGTATTTGGAAACATGTTTTTTGTCGCTGGGATTAAAGTTGTAGGGATGCAATTTATTGCGTCCCTATGCCCTGGCAGCCCACATTGCAACCCATTACCATATTTTCCCAATATTGTAAAATCGGCAATCACCCCTGATTATAAATCTACCTATAATCATGGTGGTGTACAGACGCAATATATTGCGTCTCTATGTTGGCATCCCATATTGCAAGACGCAATATATTGCGTCTCTATGTGTACGGACGCAATATATTGCGTCCCTACTATATATTGCACACTTATTATTTCAGTGTTACTGTTCCACCTGCATCACCGGTGTAAACAGTTTTTTCATTCCAAATTATCTTAATTTTTCCTTTCAGTTGAAGTCCCTTTTCCCCTGTATCAATTTGTGCGGAAATGACATTTTGGGTAACAAGAAAAAGGTTTTCGTTTTCAATTCTGTATTGAAAAACAGGAATGCAATTGCTTTTTGAATCTTTTTCTACACGAATCCCCCAACAAGACGTATGTTTATTATCAAAACAATAGTAGGTAAATTCATTAGGCCGTTTGCGGGTAAATTGTGTAAGCCAGTCAACCCCTTTCTTTTGCCATTCATCCAAATAACTGTGCCCTATTCCAGGTGTCGAAATCATGATTGGCTCAATTTTTTGTCCAGCAAAAAGACTCTTCATTTTCACAAAAGCATTGAAAAGACCATCATCTTCGCCGCACCAAATCCATTTGGGCATTTCGTTAAGATGTGAAATACATTGCTCAAAAAATGGTAATCTGCGAATAGCTCCTGCATAAATAGCTATGGCAGCCCAATAATCTGGTCTGTATATTGCATTCTGGAATGTTCCTCCTCCTCCCATCGAGAAACCATATAAATATCTACGGTTTTCATCGATTCTAAACTTGGATTCAACATCTTCTATGGCTTCCCAAACGTCAATTTCGCCGATATCTATATAACCAGAATTCCCTCTGCCAAAAGGTGCAATATGATATCCCAATCCTTGTTTCTGACAGTAAGAACGAACATCATTGTATCCAAATAAATCGAGTTTTGAGTCGGATGGTGACAAATACGCACTAATGCCACTTAATGGATTTGGGTTTCCAGCGCCATGCAACTCAACAAAAAATGGATAAACATTGTTTTGTTGCCATTGTGCAGGTAAAGTAAAAATGTAATATTGCAATGTTTGATCGCGCTTCGAAATAAAAGAGAAAATCATAGATCGTTTGCCCGATTTATAAGTTTCCCAGTCCGCACAATCACCTAAAAATCCATAATACATCGCTTTAAGGTACTTCACCACATCATTGGCTTCACGCTGATTATCATCCTGATATATCAAGGCTCTGGCCCATTCGGTCATCGTTAATGATCTTACTGATTTTAAATGCCGGGTAAATAAATCATTGTCCGATTTTTGAATCAGGTTACTTAAAAGTTTGAGCAACTCATCATAGAGATAAGTAGGTTGAACTACACTGATTGTAAGATTGTTCAAAGCTTTTTCTTCCGAACCCAACAATGAAAACTGCACATCCGAAATAGCTTTAGGATTCTGAGGATAATATTGTATTTTGTAAAAACGAATGGAAGTTGGATTGAGTGGCAATTCAAAATTCTGACTTTTTAAACCATCGTTTATTCTTATTTTATTGCAATTTGGATCAGATGTCCCCATGTAAAGTTCTATGCAATCCTTATCAGTCCAAACAATAGATTGGTGACCAGAAATAGCCGAATATACAGAAGGTAGATTTGCAAAAGTAATTGTTTCAAACAAACCTGTTCTGGGAACGCCATCAACGCCTTCACCAAAGTCCAGCATAGTAAGATTACCATTCAAAGAATCGCGGTCATTTATTCTTACAGCAATACCCAAAGATGGATAAGAAAAGGCTTGTGTCTTTAATTTTGTCCATGACAATTTGATTGAGTAAGTTGTGATTTTTTTCTTTTCATCTCGGGTCACACTAAAATCATTGCCATTGAATGTTGAATTCATTTCACCCGTCCATACTATACCAACAGCTTTACCTTTTGCTATAGCCACTCCGAGTGCGTTATCATCTGGGCCAAAAAGAGCACGGGTATTGGAAGGCATACCCTGCGTTGTATCGCCACGCGCATCTATGCTTAATTGAATTCCATCATCATTGTAAATATTAGCTACCGATTGGTCATTGTAATGAATATCATCCAATACTTCAATTCTGAATAAAATATTCTCCAGACTTACGCCCATTTTGCAAGTTGCCTGCGTTCCACTTTTATCTTTCATTTGAAATAAAACAGGTATTTTTTGCCAGTTTATAGTAGCTTCGTCCACCAGATTTGCTTTATATTTGATCTTGCTCAGATCAACAACACTGCTTTTGAACTCTGTTTGAGCATAAGAGAATATACAGATGAGCATTAAAAATAAGAAAATTGTACTTTTCATGGTTTATAAATTATATGATAAATTTAACTAAATTGTTTCTCACCAAAATAAGAAGATTATTGAATAAAATTGTTCACTTTTAACCAATTATAAAATAGTTCAAACCAGTTGGAACAAGCGCATTCGGGTGTTCCGGGTCCAAATCCATGCCCGCCATTTTGATAAACATGCAATTCCACTGGAGAACTAATTTTGAGTAATCTTGAAAACAAATCTATTGATGCTGGCAAGTATATATCGTTAGAGGCTACTGCTATAAATGCAGGTACAATTTTTTGTTTAATTTCAAGGCCTCCATAAGAATTGGATGCCGGATAAATCAACATGAGAAAGTCGGGTGAATTGCTGAGTTTGTCCAAATCGTCTGTTTTTCTATCCTTGCTCTGAAAATTGAGATTGACGGCAGAATGTAATGCCAGATGCCCACCTGCTGAAAAACCGCCGATTCCCACTTTTGAAGCATCAATATTCCACTCGTTTGCCATGCTGCGCGTGTATCGAATTGCTCTATGGGCATCTTCGAGTGCGGCAAATTTATCATAATGCCTGTATTTCAAAACGATGCCAGCAATCCCCAGATCATTGAGCTTTTTGGCTATATCATAGCCTTCCTTCCCTATTACTTCAATACTATATCCACCACCGGGACATATTATAACTGCTGCTCCGGTATTTTTTTCTTTGGGTGGTAGAAAAATCTGAATACTGGGTTCTGTCACATTGATGACCATTTCGGTTTTCGTTACAGAATCAACTTTCCATTCTTGTTTGTAGCTTTTCCATGGCCAGTTTTTTTCATTACTACCCGGAGCACCATCCGGCCAAATTGAGATTTCGTTCTGATGCCTGTACTCTTGAGCATTCATTATGCTTGCAAGCAATAAGAATAAAAGGAAACTGAGAATTTTAGTTTTCATAGATCGTTTTTTTGCGTAATTGTTGTAAAAAGGAATAAATATTTAAGCTTGCTTAATCTATCATAAAGTCGAATGATTATTTAACAAGCCAGCTCAAAGGTCTGTAAAAAAATTCAAAAAGAACAAAAAATTAAGATTGTTGTTTAAAATTAACATATTCATTCAAATGAAACCTGTTATTGTGTATATTTCGAATGAAGCCCGATTGAGTAGCCTCTATGTCCAATCATCGTTCATTGCTTGTGAAAAGAGATTGAATTAAGACTTACACAGAATATTATACACATATCTGTAGGATTTGAAAGATTGTCCTGAAGCAATAATTAAGGGCAAGATTTTTGTTTTTTCAAATAGAAGTAAAATTTATACATGAACAAATATACCATCAGGGATCTTGAATTGCTAACAGGGATAAAATCTCATACAATCAGGATTTGGGAGAAAAGATATAATTTACTTTCCCCCAACAGAACCCAAACAAATATTAGGCTTTATGCAGATTTTGATTTAAAGAAGATATTAAACATCAATATTCTATATTGTAATGGACTGAAAATTTCCAATATTGCAAAACTAAGCGAACTTGATATCAAGGAAAAAGTCAAAATCCTGACTGAGGGCAAAAAAGATCAAAATTGCATCATTTCTCAAATGATTCACTGCATGCTGGATTTCGATGAGGAAGGCTTTGAACATTTGATAAAAGAAACCACCGAAAATCTTGGAATAGAAGTCTGCATCAGCGAGATCATTTACCCGTTTTTGAACAGAACCGGATTTCTCTGGAGTTTTGAAGAAATAAACCCTGCCCATGAACATTTTGCCAGCCATTTAATCAGGAGGGAGCTTATCTTGGCCACAAGTCAATTGCCTAAGCCTAAAAATCAGATAACCTTTTTACTATTTCTTCCCAACAATGAATGGCACGAAATAGGTTTACTTGTAGCGAATTATTATTTACGCAAATCTGGTTTTCCTACAATATATTTGGGGCAATCGCTCCCCTATAGAGCACTGAAAGAAACCATTGAGGCACGAAATATAAAATTTGCTTTAACCTTTTTTGTTTCGCAACACCGAAAAGAAGGAATTTTAGAATTTATCCAGAAGATGAAAGAAATTGCCACTCCGATACAATTGTATGTTTGCGGAATCAATGAATCGGTTTTAGAACTCAAGCATCATCCTGAGTTTGTAACTTTTTCATGTTTAAAGGTATTTGAAAAGAAAATTGTAGAACTAGCAAAGGAATTTATTTAAAAAGAGAAATTCGAACATTTAAAACCAAAACTGCCAGAAATGATCCGGCAGTTATTGGCTTTTGATAAAGCACAAATAAATTCACAATCGATCAATGTCCAATAAGCCTTTCCACGATCTCGAAAAGATTTCCCAGACCGACCGGCTTGGTAATGTAATCTATGGCACCCAATTCAAAGGCTTTGGTAATGTCTGCCTTTTTATCTTTTGCGCTAACAACAATAACAGGTATTCTTCTTGTCACAGGGTTCGACTTGATTTTGGTCAATACCTGATAGCCGTCCATGCCGGGCATCATGATATCCAGTAATATGAGATCAGGCATTTCACTATTAAGAATATCAAGGGCAGTTGGCCCATCTTCTGCGGTAAGCACCGTATAATTTTCTTCTTCAAAATAGCTTTTAATCAGCATATTATTAGTTGAAGAATCATCAACAAGCAAAAGTTTTTTTCTGAACATAATTTCAAATAGATTTTCGGAAAAGTACAATAAAATTAGAAATTGTCAAATTATTTTTGCCCCAAATTTCACATCTCCTTAGTTCAATAAAGGAAAAGAATTCAAAATCAGTAAATTGTTTTCGAATAATATTTATTGATGGTGAATAAAAATTACTACATAATATGTTTAACTGAAATTTTTCAAATAAGATTCAATTTTATCAACTGATTTATGAAATATTTGGATTAAATTTTTGCAAGCAATATAAAAAATATAATTTTGAGGCGATTAAAGAGCATAAACCTATATATTAAATTGAATCATTTTACATCATGAGTATTTTATTAAACAAGAACTCAAAGGTATTAGTACAAGGATTTACCGGTGGTGAAGGTACTTTTCATGCCCAACAAATGATCGAATACGGCACTCAGGTTGTTGGTGGAATCACCCCGGGCAAGGGTGGCCAGAGTCATTTGGACAGACCTGTATTCAACACAGTTTTGGAGGGTGTAAAGGCCACAGGTGCAAATACTTCAGTTGTTTTTGTTCCGCCCGCATTTGCTGCAGATGCCATCATGGAAGCAGCCGAAGCAGGAATAGAACTTGTTGTTTGCATATCCGAAGGTATTCCAACAGCCGATATGATAAAAGTGAAGGCTTATCTGGCCAGCAGAAAGACACGTCTGATTGGTCCCAACTGCCCTGGTATTATTACCCCTGGCGAAGCAAAAGTTGGCATCATGCCTGGCTTTATTCATCAGAAAGGCGTGGTTGGGATTGTTTCCCGGTCTGGCACACTCACTTATGAAGCTGTGGATCAAGTAACAAAAACAGGTTTAGGCCAAACTACCTGCATCGGTATTGGCGGTGATCCTATCATTGGAACCACAACACTCGATGCGATCAAACTTTTCATGGATGATCCAGAGACAAAAGGTATCATCATGATTGGTGAAATAGGTGGTAGTATGGAAGCAGATGCAGCCAAATGGATCAAAGAAAATGGGAAAAAACCTGTAGTTGGATTCATTGCAGGACAAACAGCTCCCAAGGGACGAAGAATGGGGCATGCAGGCGCTATTATTGGCGGTGCTGAAGATACTGCCGAAGCAAAAATGAGAATAATGAGAGAATGCGGTATTATTGTTGTTGAATCTCCCGCTGATTTAGGAAAAGCCATTGCAGAGGCTTTAAAATAGTCGTATCTAAATACAAAATTGTTTTAGAAATCAAAGCTTGGTTACTCCAAAACCATATTTGATTTCCATAAATTGATATAGGGTGTTTGGAAAAGTTCATTTAGCTATGACGTGAGGCTTTTCCAAACATTTTCAATATTGTGTATCCAATGCCATTTAGTTAAGACCTGAAAGGGCGAAAGGCATTAGCGTAGGGCATCCGCCCTACGAAAACAAGCAACTGTATTGATTGTGTATCCATGATCATTATACCTAACAATACCCCTATCCTATTTCTAACCTTTTTTTACCATTTTATAAGAGTAACTAAAATAAGTGAAAAAAATTAAATAATATAGACCAAATGGTTTTACAAACACCTAATTATAAGGAAATAGCAAAATTATTCATTGTACATTATTCATTACTAAGCAGAATTTATTCAATTTGTGTGATAAACAATAGTTTCAGAACTCCTCAAGTTATGTTTAAATATCAGTAGTTTATCATGAACATTCGCATTATCCGTGGGCAAACAAAAAACACTTTCAAGATTAAGTAAACAATTGATAAAAAAGATTCAGGTTGTTTTATAAAATGTTAACTTTATGCAATGGATTTCTGTTGAAAAAAAGTAACATTTATTTGAATTAGAATGAAATATATGATGCAAGCATGGGCAAACAAAGCTTTCCTATTATTTAATATCATCCTTTTGGGCCTTAGATTTCATGTCGCTTGTCAACCAAATTTTGAATTTAAAGATTATAAAATTACCAATTATTCCCGCTCAGAGGGATTGCCCCATAGTATTGTTTTAACTATTGCGCAGGATTCATTCGGCTACATCTGGTTTGGAACAGGTGAAGGTTTGGCCAGATTCGATGGCTATGATTTTGAAAGTTCTAATTATAAAAATATTGGCGTGAATTCCAAGGTTATTCACTGCATAAAATTCATTTCGGCAGAAAAAATGTTTATTTCGACCTCGAAAGGTAGCATGACCTATAACATAAGAACCCAAAAGATCGATTTTCTATTTCCGGAACATGAATCTAATAATGGTTTTATTGATGACAATAAATTATGGATCTATAGTAAAAATAAAGTTTTACGATTGGACAACAAAACAAATACCTTCCATGACTTTCCAATTAAACTTGAACGTGATATTTACCAAATAAATAAATATCAAAATGATCTGTATATAAGTTATTCAGATTCGGCTATTTCATACAATTTAGTCACAAAAGAAAGAAAAGTTTTGTACCATGAAAAATATTACAACATTGCTGGTTTTGCTTTTGATAAAAATTCTTGTGTTTGGATATTTAGTCAGGCTGGATATTTAATCAAATACCAACCACAAAAAAATACTTTTGAAAAGGTTAATCTTCCTAACACAAAGCTGTCAGCTTCGTGCATATTATACGACCCTGTGAAACATGGCCTCTTTCTTGGAACGATAGACGGCATTTTGTACTACAGTATAAATCAAGGAACTTTCCAAGCAATCACAAACGAAAATAGTAATTTTAATGCAAGGAAAATCAATTGCTTGTTTATGGATAGAACCCGAAATCTTTGGATAGGTACCTTGGATGGCGGTGTTTTCAAAATTGATCTTGAACAGAAAAAGTTTTTAGGAAAAAAGGCAAATGATCAAAGTAATATTCTAACTGACAATGTAATAACAAGTATTCTAATTGATCGAAATAATGGCCTTTGGTTGGGAACAATGCAAAATGGTTTAAGTTACTTGAATCCATTGAACCAGCGAATTTCCTACTTTAATGAAGCATCTATTGGTTTAGATAAGAAAGAGGATGCTGTTGTTGGTTGCCTTATTGAAGACAAGAATAAATCAATCTGGAGCTTAGCGTGGAACGGCAAACTATATCAGATTAATCCGAAAAATCGAAACCTAAAAACCTTCGATGGTGGCTCTAATGATTTGAAAGGATGGTCATTTAGAAAAATGGTTTATTCTGAAAAAGAAAATTGTTTATGGGTTTCCAGTTATGATTTTGGCATTGAACTCTTTGATATCGAAAAGCAAAAAACCATTGCTCACTATTTTCATAATCCACAAGATTCCTTCAGCATTGCGAGTAACAAAACTACTGCGCTCTATCATAGTCCTATTGACCAAAATATTCTGTTGGTGGGAACGATTATGGGACTCTCCATTTTTAACAAGACCACCAAAAAGTTTGATAATTTGGCATTCAATAAGCATTATGATAATTCTATACCCAAGTCAGAAGTTTATGGAATTGTTCAAACCGACAGCCAAACGATTTGGTTTACTTCATCGAACTTAGGATTGGTAAAAGTCAACTTGAAGTCAAAAAAGGTTGAAATTTTTGGAGCAACTCTAGGTTTACCCTCCAACAATGTTTTTAGCATCCTCAGCGATGAAAAAGGCATGCTTTGGGTATCAACCTCATTTGGTTTATCTTGTTTCAATCCAAAAAATAAAAGTGTTTTGAACTACAATATAGAAGATGGTCTTATCTGTGAAGAATTTAAATGGGGCTCCGATTTCAAAGGTAGCGATGGAACCTTGTATTTTGGTGGTCTTGGAGGAATGGTTTATTTTAGACCTGAGCAAATTACGACGAATCCCTTCATTCCTCAAACCTCAATTTCTGCCCTTCGAATCAAGGAAAAATTAATCAGGCCATTTGATACCATTAACGATCAAGTGATCATTAAAGAAGAAATTAATTTCGTAAAAAACATAGAATTAAATTATAAAAACAATGATTTTTCCATAGAGTTTTCCGGACTACATTTTGCAAGTCCATCAAAAATCAAATATAAATACAAGCTCGAAAACTATGACAAGGACTGGAGGAAAACGAATTCAACCAATAGACGCGCCAACTATGCAAATTTAAAAAGTGGAAAATATATCTTTCATGTAAAATCATCCAATAGTGATGGAATATGGAATGAATTAAGCACCGAAATGGTAATTACAATCATTCCCCCATGGTGGAAAACCCTTTGGTTGAAAATAACAATCAGCTTGCTATTACTATTACAGTTGTTGATTTACTACAAATTCAAAACATTCCAAATTAAAAAGAAAAATCAGGAACTCGCAAGCTTGGTCGCCATCAGAACCAATGAAATATCGACACAAAAAGAAGAAATTTTACAACAGGCAGAAGAACTAGAGGCGCAGTCGTTTGCACTTCAGGAATCCTTGAACAAACTTCATAAATTAAATCAGTTCAAAGAAAACCTGACCAGCATGATCGTCCATGATCTAAAAAATCCACTTAATACGGTTATTAGTCTTTCATCAAACCATAAAACTGATATGCAAATGCGGCTGATTTTATCGGCTGGCAATCAAATGCTCAACCTTGTTATGAATATTCTGGATGTCCAGAAATTTGAAGAGACCCAAATTGTATTGAATCAACAAAGTAATTCACTTGGTAACATTATTCAGGAAGCTATTGCCGAAACGATTCTATTTGCTGAACAAAAAAATCAAACGATTGTAAATCATATTGATACAAATTTAAATGTTTTCGTTGACAATGAACTCATTATTCGGGTTTTTGTTAATTTACTTACCAATGCCATAAAGTTTACACCCCAAAATGGCAGCATTGAGATTTTTGAACATTTAGCAAAGCCTAACGAAATAAGAAAGCAATTTGTCGAAATTGGAAATTTTGAAAATTTATCCTCCATGGCTATCATTTGTATGAAAGACAATGGTTCCGGTATTCCTGATGAAAAAATTCCATTCCTTTTTGAAAGATACTCTCAGGCTGAATCACAAGGCTATGGAAAAGTAAGAGCCACCGGTTTGGGTTTAGCTTACTGCAGATTGGCCATCGAAGCGCATGGAGGAAAAATATGGGTCAGATCAAAGAGAAATGAAGGTTCGGTTTTTATGTTTTTGCTTCCTGTTTTTGGTAAGAGAAACCAGATGAATTTACCAACACAATCATCAGAATTGCACCAACTCAGCTTCAAGGTAAAAAATCCTTTAAGCTCCGAAATCAATATGCATAAATTCAGCAAAGGAAACTACTTTTCCAGAAAACTCGTTCAGACAACAGACATACAAACTCATAATTCCGAAAAATTTCCCCAAATTCTTGCTTTGGACGATGACCCAAATAGTTTGAGTATCATCAAAGCCTTTTTGACTGCCCTGCCTTTTGAATTCGTTTTGATAACATCAACTTCTTCGGTCGAAATTGCTTCAAAACTCTCAACCTTCGAACCTGATTTAATATTGTTGGATTGGGAAATGCCCGAATTTTCGGGTATTGAATTTGTTCAATTTCTTAAAGATTCTTATCCCGACGTGCATGCCCCAATTATTATGGCGACTTCAAAATCTTCGAGAAGCGATATAAGCACAGCTTTCGAAGCGGGTGTAACAGATTACATTTTAAAACCGTTTGATGCATTGGAAATGATTTCGAGGGTGCAGGCAGGTATTCGTTTGTCTGGATATATGAAACATGGAAATAAAAATACAGTTCAAGAAACGAATATTGAGGAATCATCAGAGAATGAAATAATTGTCATTGCAGAAGATCAGATTGAAATACGCTTGATGCTCAAAAACAGGCTTCGGGATCACTTTATTGTTTTGGATGCAGACAACGGACAGACCGCTTATGAACTGGTGCTGGACACACTTCCCGCTATGGTCATTTCGGATGTAAATATGCCGATCATGGATGGATTGGAGCTAACCAAAAGAATTAAAGGACATTTAGCTACTTCCCATATTCCCGTTATCTTGCTTACAGCCAAAGGAACTCCCAGTGAATATAAAGAAGGTTTTGAAGCAGGCGCTGAATCTTATGTAAGCAAGCCATTCAATTTTGATGTGTTATTATCCAGAATAAATTCACTTCTGAACAATAGAAAACTGCTTCGCGAAAAGTACTCTAAGCGAATTCTTTTTGAGCCCACTGATACGGAAATTGAAGATAAGGAAGAAGAATTTGTGTTTAATCTGATAAGGAAAATCGAAGAAAATCTTTCGGTAGCAGAATTCGATGCTGAAAACATAGCCGAAAACCTTAACATAAGCTACTCTACTTTGCGGCGAAAAATAAAATCAATCACAGGATTGACCATGAACAATTTGGTTAAAAGTTTAAGAATTAAAAAGACCAAAAATTTGCTATGTCAGGACGGAATTTCGGTAAAGGAGGTTGCTCATTTATCAGGCTTTACAGATGTTTCCTATTTTATCAAAGTCTTCAAAGAATCAGAAGGCATTACGCCCAATCAATTTATCAAAAACCTGCATAATAAAGGCAATATGACCACGGGCAAATAGTATGATTTTTTGAACATAATATTAGAAAAACACATAGACAGATATGAAAATATGAAGCAAATAGTTTCAATTCTGAAAAACCCAAGCCGTTATTTTATTGAGGATATAGGCTTATTAAAGTTTTCCCATTACTGTTCTAAACTTAACTTTAGTTTTTTCCTATCTATTTTTCCATTCACATTCAATGGAAATGTTTCTAATACTGCAATATCTGTAGGTAACATATAATGAGGTAATTTTGAAATCAGATATTCTTTTACTTTCGCTATATCACCATGAAATTTTTCGAGAAATAAATAAATTTGCTGATTACCCAATGCGTTTTTGTATGCCACTGCTGCAATTCCGCTCAAGCTTGTATATTCTCTCGCATAATGCTCTATTTCATTTAGTTCTATTCTATATCCATCAATTTTGACCTGATGATCTATTCTGCCGCAGTACATAAAATCTCCGTCATGGTCTAAAAAGCCGAGATCGCCGGTTCTGTAAAATTTTTGCGGTGCTCCATGATAATTCACTTCTACAAATGCTTCTTTATTCTTTAATTCGTTTTTCCAATAACCTCTTGTCAGTTGCTTACCAGAAAGACAAATTTCACCCTTTTCTTCAAAGGCAGCAATTTCATTTTTTTCATTCAGAACAAGGGTATCAACATCATTCATGGACTTTCCAATGCTAAGAATTCCATTGTAATGCTTATTTCTTTCAGCTTCTTTATTCCAGTTGTATGTAAGGCAAAAAATTGTTGCTTCAGTAGGGCCATATACATTCTGAATCATAGCATTTGGCACACATTTCTCCCATTCCATAACGATATCATTATACAAAGCCTCACCGCAAAATAAACTATATCGCAAATCAGGCAAATGAATATCATCAAAATAATTTCGGAGATAAGACAAAATGGAAGGAACCATCAAGGCAAAAGTGATCTTATACTCCTCAAGGGTTTCATAAATATTCATGTACTTAACACCTTGATCTGGAATCGTATATACGCAAGCTCCTTTTAACAGGGGTATTAAGTAAGACATCACAGACAAATCAAAAGTCAGATCAAACATTTGCAAAAAGCGGTCTTGGGGCGAAAGCAAATAGCCCAGATCGAAAAACGCATGAGTAAATGATTCCAGCGCACCTCTTGAAATGGGTACTCCTTTAGGTATGCCGGTGCTTCCTGAGGTAAAAAACAGGTAAGCCGAATCCAAGCCCGTATAATCCACTAATTTTAATGAATTATGGGAATGATTAACTTCTTTTGTATTAATTAACTCAATTTGATCTCTGGCCAAACTATTAACAGAATCGGTTGATTTGCTGGTAAGAATTATTTTGATATCGGCTTGCTCTACAATCATACGATTTCTTTCGACAGGGGTATCGGGAAGTAAAGGAACATAAGCTTTTCCAGCAAAAAGAATTGCGAATATTGAAGCATAGGTCTCCAAATCATTATGGGCAACCAGTCCAATAAATTTTGAACCATTGCTTCGAGCAAGAATTTCTTCGTTAATACCCGTTATCAAAGATTTAAGTTCACTATAAGTATAATATTTACCTTCGATGCAAAATGCATTTCTTTGACCAAATTCATTCAGGTTTTCTTGAATTTTCTTAAGCATAGAGCGTATTTTTTGATATAATTTATTTCTTTAGAATACAAAGTCATCCGAAAAGGAGAATTTTTTAATAGATAATTAAAAACAAACAAATGTAAACTTTTTGTTTACAAATGTTTACGAATAAATAATTAAAGATATTGAAATGTAAAAATAAACTTTCCAAGTTAATTTTTATCTTCGTCTGATAATTTATTTAGCGTTTTTGAAATCAAAAGGGCATGAATTATTAGTAAAGTTATTATATACTGATATATACACAAAATATTTAATAAAATGGAAAATCAAATCTTTCATGTTTTCAAGGCTGAAGTTACCGAAATTACATGCAGTGAAATGGAAGTGAAGCAAAAATTATTAACCTCGGCGTATTTCAATAATTTGGACAAAGCGCAAAATAAAACAAATCAAAAGGCGATAAGCAAGCTAAATATCAAAGAAAACAAAGGAACTTTGGTTATTTCGGAAAAGCGTATGCTCAAGTATCTTTCACCCAAATTGGTCATTTCGCTTCAAAATCAATTGGGAGTGAATAATTGTCTTTTCATTTCGCATTATTATGGAAAATGGTCGGCGAACGTCCCCTTGTTCTTTTCGATAGCATTTTTTATTTTAACTTTAATTTTTTATCAATTTCAGATCATCTTGGCATTGGTTTCGCTTATAATATTTCTGTTTTCCATTGTTGAGTTTATTAATGTTTCCTTGGTTATTTCCGATGCAAAGCAGAAAGTCAGAACCATTTTATCGCAATTTATCAGAACTTTTGAACAAAAATAAACATAGAAGCCTTTAAAAATCAAGTGCCTGCATTGTTCTTTGCTGGATATTTGTGGCTTCAATAATAAATATACCAAAATGAAAAATCTGATTTATAATGAATTGAATTTCATTTTTGAAAATCCTGAGTATTTTCTTATCATTCATGCGAATGACGAAAAGAATTACTATGTACAGTTCATTTTTAAACCGGAAAGTTCCGAATTATATGCCGAAGCTGTGAGTAATCGATTCCTGAGAGAAAAATTTCGATTGGATGAAATTCAAATTTCCATGCTCAAAATTCAAGGTTGGCAAATGCCGATTCCGATTTCTATTGATAATTTTCATCGAATCTGGATACTGAAAAACGCAAGCGAACTTTTTGCTATTTCTTCTGAAATAGAATCGACATTAAGATTGGTTTATAAAGCCAATGATGAAGATATTAAATTCAAACGGAGTATGCTTTAAAGCGAAAAGATATTTTACAGGGGCAATAAATATGAATATTTAAAATTAGATTACCTATGAAAACAATAAACAATATTCAAGCTATTAATGTGCCAACGAAGTTTCATTCATTGATGTATAATGAACTATCGCTTATGACACAGCGTGAAGTTTATTTGATTTGGGAAATGATTCAAGTAATGAAACAAACTCACAATATACCTCAGCCACAAACACAAAAAAGGGCTAGATTTAATTTTGAACGATCACAAATGCTACTCAACAATATTAAAGGGAGTTTATCCGATGATATTATATATATTGAACGGGAGGATAAAGTATGACATTATTTGTTGATACTTCAGCCCTCATAAAAGTATTTCAAAAGGAAACTGCACCGATGAGGTAATAAAACATCTTTGCAATGAGAATAATGATATTGTGATTTCTGAGCTTACCAAAATTGATTATTAAAATACCTTGTTTAGACGCTTTCGCAATAAGGAAATCAGTGAAAGTGATTTGAATGAATTAATTTCTGATTTTGAAGATTACATTCAAACTATTACAATTGAAGAAGCAAATAGTTTAACGATAAAATCAGCAGAAGAGTTATTGAGTAAATATGGTAAGATTGGTTTATGCACGCTTGATTCTATTCAATTTTCAGGTTTATAATTAGTTGATTCATAAAGCAAAACATTTATAAGTGCTGATATTCGCTTATGTGAAAATAGTTGAAAGTGCTGCAAATAAAGTAATTAAAATTAAAAGACAATTCACCAACAAACCACATAGCTCCCAAGTTAGCTTTATATTGGTTTTAACGAATATTGTTTTTTAAATAACAATCGCACATTTTACATCTATTAACAAACTGTTTGTCAGACATTCGTACATGGTTTGTTCGTAAACAAATATTCAGTTAGTTTCATTTTTTAACCTTTTAAAAAAAAAATCTATGAGAAATGTTTTAACTTTTATCCTATTAGGACTTTTTGCCATTCATACAAGTGCACAAACATTTGTTAATTACACCACTGCTAATGGACTAATCCACAATAGTTCATACTCAGTTATGGTGGATGCAGACAACAAAATTTTTGTGGGGGGATTCACAGCATAGCCGTCAATTTAAGCCTATAACCTTCACTCAATTAGCACATAACACATTTCAGTTAGAAATGCGAAACTCTCTCAAATTGCTAATTTTTAATATAGTGCCAGTATTTGAATAAAAGTAAGGA
>Ga0316608_1000061_pt1 | contig 58404 bp, 53 predicted proteins | sample MIS2016152B_MG_FD_207673 | JGI IMG/M metagenome (GOLD analysis project Ga0316608, IMG submission 207673) | Microbial mat bacterial communities from Middle Island sinkhole, Lake Huron, Michigan, United States - MIS.2016.152B | ecosystem: Environmental > Aquatic > Freshwater > Lake > Sediment... | reverse complement strand
TGTTTCGCTGTGTCCGGGATTTAATTTACAGAACGATTACTGGAAAGCTCCCGATCATGGCATTGAAAGAGCTGCACGCGAAATCAGCGATTACAATATTTCCGTAAAACGTTTTTATTTCGATCAGTTCTCAGTTCAATCTTTTAAAAAGCAATTGAAAGAAATCTTAGAACTTAATCCCGACGGGGTTTTACTATCTCCGGTTTTTCGGGAGGAGACCATTGATTTTGCCCAAAAGCTTGATGAAAAACAAGTACCTTATATTTTTATCGATTCCAATATCGATGGGTTAAATAACCTGTCTTACCTGGGGCAGAATTCTTTTCAAAGTGGATTTCTTGCAGCCCGGTTACTAAGTTATTCTACACCGGCAGACTCATCAATCCTTATAGTGCAAATTGGTGGTTCTGAGCCCTCAAATCAAGCAATCCGCCGCGAAGAGGGGATTCATAACTTTCTTAGTCAAACACCAGGTAAATATTACTACACGCATATTGACCTTGATACCCAGAACCCAAAAAGTAAAGCAAATTTCAGTGAACAAATAAGCAAAGGAGATGTGAAAGGAATAATTGTCATAAATTCTAAAGCATTTGAAGTTGCTACCATTATGAATGATTTGGGAATCAGAGACAAAAACCTCATTGGATATGATTTGTTGCCCGAAAACATTAAATACCTGAAAGAAGGATTGATATCGTTTCTTATAGCTCAACGTCCGGAGGAACAGGGGTATAAGGGAATAATGTCTTTGTTCAATTCACTGGTTGTGAAGTCCAAAGTTGAAAAAAACAATTATTTACCGATCGACATTCTTACGGGAGAAAATATTGATTATTATTTAAACTATATATAATTATGATTGATTACTCATTTAACAGTTTAAAAAACAAGGTGTGTGTTATAACCGGTGGTGCCGGAGTTATTGGCACTTCAATGGTCGAATGCCTCGCACAGGTAGGTATAAAAGTGGCAATACTGGATCGTAATCTGGAGGTTGCTACAGAACTGGCAACACGTATTACCCGCGAAACCGGAACAAAAACCATTGGCGTAGAAGGAAATGTGCTAGACAAGGATTCTCTGATCGCCGCCAAAAAACTAATAAACGATCAGCTTGGTAAAATTGACATTCTTATTAATGCTGCTGGCGGAAATGCTCCTACAGCTACTACCCAGGTTGAACAAATGGATAAGAGCAATATGAGCGAATTGGAGAAAACTTTTTACGGATTGGAAATGGATGGTTTCCAGAAAGTTTTCGATCTGAATTTTAAAGGTACGGTATTACCAACTATGGTATTTACCCTTGATATGCTCGAAAGTGGTAAAGGATCCGTACTGAATATTTCGTCGATGAACTCTTACCGTCCACTTACTAAAATTCCTGCTTATTCCGCTGCAAAAGCGTCCATCAACAACTTTACGCAATGGCTGGCGGTGCATTTGGCTAAAACCGGAATTCGTGTGAACTGCATTGCTCCTGGTTTTTTTCTTACTAATCAAAACCGGTTTCTGTTAACCGACGAAAAAACCGGCGAAGCTACTCCACGTGGAAATAAAATTATTTCGAGTACCCCTATGGGAAAATATGGCGAACCCGAAGACCTGAATGGTGCAATGTTGTACCTTCTCTCCGATATTTCGAGCTTTGTTACCGGAATCGTTATTCCTGTGGATGGCGGATACAGCGCTTATGGCGGGGTTTAATTCTGCCAAGCTAAAGTTTCAATTGAAATTGTCAGGCTTAGCTTAAGCTGCACCTTGCTTGAACCTTGAGAAATAACATTTAAAAATATATATCATGAAGATAGAACTAAAGAAAGATTTTGCCTATTCACTAATTGTGCCAACCAGTATGGGTGTACGCATTACTCCCGCAAACGGACAGCCTGTTCAGAGCAGTGATACGTTTTTTATGCAGGCAACCAGCGCTGAAACAAACGTAGCCAGCATTTCAGCATATTTGGGTTTGCCAGTTAAAGTGCTTACGACTTTTGTAAAAGACAGTCCTATTGCCCAACTTATCAAAAATAGTCTTGCCAGCCGCCATATCGCTTACGAAGGCAAAGAAGTTCCGCAAGGAGGTCCTTGGGGGTATCGCCACCAGTTTAATATTGCCGATAGTGGTTATGGATCACGTGGTCCCCGGGTTCAAAACGACCGTGCCGGCGAAGTTGGTCGTACATTAAATGTGAAAGACTTTGATTTAGACCGCATATTTGGCAAAGAAGGTGTTCAGATTATTCATCTCTCGGGTTTAATCGGGGCTCTCTCGCCCGAAACTTCCACTTTCTGCCTCGAACTTGCCCGTGCTGCAAAAAAACATGGAACACGCATTGCTTTTGACCTTAACTACCGAGCTTCTTTCTGGAAGGGCCGTGAGCAGGAACTTAGTGCAATTTTTAAAGAAATTGCAGGTATGGCGGATATTTTAGTGGGTAACGAAGAAGACTTTCAGCTTTGCTTGGGAATAAAAGGCCCAGAAGCAGGAGGAAAAGATATAGCCGGTCAGATAGACAGTTTCAAAGAAATGATAAAGCGTGTAAAAGCTGCATTCCCAAATGCATCCGTTTTTGCAACCACCTTGCGTGAAGTAGAAAGCGCTAATTGTCACCACTGGGGCGCGATTATGCTCGAAGGTGAAAACTGGCATGTAATTGAGCCCCGTGAAATAACCGTTCTCGACCGTATTGGAGGTGGCGACGGTTTTGTTGGCGGCATGTTGTATGGAATTCTTAAAGGTTGGGAACCCGAAAAGTGGATTCAGTTTGGTTGGGCAAGCGGTGCGCTGGCAACAACTTTCCTCACCGATTATGCACAACCAGCCGACGAAGAGCAGGTTTGGAGTATCTGGGAAGGCAATGCCCGGGTAAAACGATAGCGGTATATTAATTTGTAACTTTGTCAGAGCTCAAAAACCTGGCAAAGTTTAAATAAAAACTAAATAAAATACATACCATGATATACTACGCCCGAGGGTCGAAAACCGATGTGCTTACAAGTGAAGACCTGAAACAAGGTCTTTTTGAAGCATACAAAAAACTGGGAGTACGAAACAAAGTACTGGCGCTTCCGCCAGACTTTACACGCTTCCATTCCCGTGCCGGTGAGATTACGCAATTGACCTACGAATACTATGGAAAATCACTGGTCGATATTCTGCCTGCTCTAGGAACGCATGTTGCTATGTCCGAAAAGGAAATCCACGAAATGTTCGGAACGGTTCCCCGGGATTTATTCCGAGTGCACGATTGGCGCAACGATGTGGTAACCCTAGGGAAAATACCAAGTTCCTATATGCTCGAAATTTCGGAAGGCAAAATTGATTATGAGTGGTCGGCCCAGGTAAATAAACTGATCCGCGATGGAGGTCACGATCTTATCCTATCCATAGGGCAGGTTGTTCCCCACGAAGTGGTAGGTATGGCAAATCACGCTAAAAATATTTTTGTTGGAACCGGGGGAAAAGAAGGCATTAATAAAAGCCATTTTCTTGGTGCCGTTTATGGTATGGAGCGAATGATGGGTCGTGCTGATACTCCTGTTCGGAAGGTGTTAAACTATGCCTGTAAGCATTTTTTAGCAGATTACCCTGTGGTTTATGTTCAAACGGTTATAGGGAAAGATGATAATAATAATCTGGTCATTCGGGGAATGTATATAGGCGACGACGAAGAGTGCTTTACCATGGCTGCAGCTTTATCGCTTCAGGTGAATTTTCAGCTTTTGGACAAGCCATTGAAAAAAGTGGTAGTCTACCTCGATCCTTCCGAGTTTAAAAGTACCTGGTTGGGCAATAAAAGCGTTTACCGCACCCGCATGGCTATTGCCGATGGAGGAGATTTAATTGTTCTTGCCCCTGGCTTAAAAGAGTTTGGAGAGGACAAAGAAATCGATAAACTTATCCGCAAATATGGATATATAGGTTCGGAAAAAGTATTGGAGTTAACCAAACAAAATGCGGATCTGCAACAGAACCTAAGTGCTGCTGCTCACCTTATTCATGGTTCTTCGGAGGGTAGGTTTAACATAACTTATTGTCCCGGAAATCTTACACAACAGGAAATTGAATCGGTAAACTTCAAATATGCCAACCTCGACGAAATGACGAAGCGCTATGACCCATCTGTTTTGAAAGATGGAATGAATATAGTGAATGGAGAAGAAATTTTCTATATTTCCAATCCTGCACTAGGACTTTGGGCATATAAAGAACGGTTTATCGATTAATTATTGAAAAATGAAAGTAGTTGCAGACGATAAAATTCCGTTTCTGAAAGGTATTTTAGAGCCCTTCGCAGATGTGGTATATAAAAAAGGTGCCGAAATAACCCAGACCGATTTAGTGGATGCCCAGGGACTGATTACCCGCACCCGCACTAAGTGTAACGCGAAACTATTGAGCAATACGGCAGTTAAATTTATTGCTACAGCTACCATTGGCTATGACCATATCGATACAAATTATTGCGATCAAAACAGTATTAGCTGGACAAATGCTCCAGGGTGCAATTCGGGATCGGTTTATCAGTATATAGCCTCGGTATTATCAACCCTTGCTGTTAAATATAACCTGGATTTTTCAAAACAGGTTTTAGGAGTAATAGGAGTGGGGAATGTAGGTAAAAAGGTTGTCCGTTTAGGGGAATTGCTTGGTACCCAGGTTTATCTGAACGACCCTCCCCGTCAACGGCAGCAAGGCACATGCGGATTTGTTTCGCTGGATGGTATTGTTCGCGAATGCAACATTATTACCATTCATGTTCCTTTAACCCATTCCGGGACTGATAAAACCTATCATTTGGTCGACGAAGGGTTTCTTCGGCGGTTGAGTCCCAATACCATTCTCATTAATAGTTCCCGTGGAGAAGTAGTCGATACTGCCGCATTAAAAAAAGCCTTAAAAGAAAAGTGGATTCGGGCGGCGGTGTTGGATGTCTGGGAAAATGAACCCAATATTGATCAGGAGTTATTGGGATTGCTCGATATTGCAACGCCACACATTGCAGGTTATTCAACCGATGGGAAAGCGAATGGTACAGCTATGTCGGTGCAAGCATTAAGCCGTGAGTTTAACCTGCCGTTAAAAGAATGGATGCCAGAGGAATTACCCGATCCGGAAACTCCGGCCTTTATGTTCGATTGTTCCGGAAAAACAGAGCAGGAAGTTGTCGTTCAGGCTATTCTTTCGACCTATGCGGTGAAGGACGATGATAACCGGTTACGAAAATCTGTCGATACATTCGAGGCGCAACGGGGGAATTATCCAAATCGCAGAGAGTTTCATGCTTATTCGGTACAACTGATAAACAAACACAGTACAATCGAAAAAACTTTAAAAAATTTAGGATTCAATATTCTGTCGTAAATTAGTATTCATGACTTTAGGAGATAGTGATTTTATATTACAAATGCATTTATTGACCTTGATAAGTTTCACCATTAATCGCCCTGAGCCAAGTCGCAGGGTGATTAGTACACAAATAAAATTATTCTAAAACATCTATAAACAAATAATTATGAAAGAAATATCCGATATTGGATTAGTAGGACTAGCCGTGATGGGCGAGAACCTGATTTTAAACATGGAAAGCAAAGGTTTTCATGTAACAGCTTATAACCGTACTGTCGAAAAGGTTGAAGACTTTATGAACGGTCGCGCAAAAGGGAAGAAAATTTTTGGTGCAAAATCGGTTGAAGAACTGGTGAAATCGCTAAAACGTCCCAGGAAAGTGATGTTAATGGTAAAAGCCGGTAAAGCGGTAGACGATTTTATTGAGTTATTAATTCCCTACCTCGAGCCAGGCGATATTATTATCGATGGGGGTAACTCTCATTTTCCCGATACCAACCGTCGCACTAAATATGTTGAAAGCAAAGGCTTGTTGTATATCGGAACCGGGGTATCCGGTGGTGAAGAAGGTGCATTATTAGGTCCTTCTATTATGCCTGGTGGTTCAGTTGCAGCCTGGCCTCATGTGAAGCCAATTTTTCAGGCAATTTCCGCAAAAGTGGATAATGTAAGCCCTTGTTGCGATTGGGTTGGCGAAAACGGCGCCGGTCATTTTGTAAAAATGGTACATAATGGTATTGAGTATGGCGATATGCAGCTTATTACCGAAGCATACCAGGTCATGAAAGACATTTTAGGTATGAGTGCCGACGAAATGCATCTGGTTTTCAAAGAATGGAATGAAGGTGAACTGGATAGTTACCTGATTGAAATAACCCGTGATATTCTGGCATACAAAGATACCGATGGAAAACCATTGGTAGATAAAATTCTGGACACAGCCGGACAAAAAGGTACCGGTAAATGGACGGGGGTTGCCGCTCTCGATTTGGGTATTCCATTAACTCTTATCGGAGAAGCTGTGTTTTCAAGGTGTTTATCGGCAATTAAAGAAGAACGGGTTATCGCTTCCAAAATAATTTCTGGTCCAAAACCAAGCTTTACCGGAGATAAAAAAGCGTTTATAAACGATTTGAAGAATGCGTTATATGCTTCTAAAATTATTTCGTATGCACAGGGATATCAGCTAATGCAGGCTGCAGCCGCAGAGTATGGTTGGAAACTGAATTATGGTGGAATTGCTTTAATGTGGCGAGGTGGATGCATTATCCGTTCAGCATTCCTCAGCAAAATTAAAGATGCTTTTGATAAAAACCCTGATCTTTCGAACCTGTTACTCGATCCATTCTTTAAAGATAAAATGCAATTGTGTCAGGAAGGATGGCGCAAAGTTATTTCTTCGGCTATTACCAGCGGGATACCAGTTCCGGCAATCAGTTCTGCATTAAGCTATTTCGACGGCTACCGTTGCGAAAGGCTTCCTGCTAACCTGCTTCAGGCCCAGCGCGACTATTTTGGAGCACATACCTACGAAAGACTGGATAAACCCAGAGGTGAATTCTTCCATACCAACTGGACCGGTCGGGGTGGTGATACCGCTTCTACAACCTATGTAGTTTAACATAGTTTAACAAAATTTAACATATTTAGGAGCATTATTGAAAAATCCTTTAACCTTGCGGTTAAGGGATTTTTTGTTTTAATAAAATTGTTATTTGGACAGAATTTATATTGTTTCCTTTCAAGGTTAGTAAATTCCTACTATTCTGCTACATTAAATTTTTGCATATATTGCAGGTGTTTAAAAAGTCCGGGAGTTTTTGAATTAGTCTGGCTTATTAAAGAGAAACTTCAAATTTTAACACCTAAAACTATGAAAAATCATATTCTGCTAATAGTATTATTAATAATCGGAATAAACCTATCTGCCCAGCAAAATGCACAATGGCGAGGAGTTAACAGGGATGGGATATATAAGGAAACGGGTTTGTTAAAAAGCTGGCCTGCTGAAGGGCCAAAGCTACTTTGGCATTTCGACCAATTAGGCGATGGCCATGCCTCCGCTGCTGTTACCGCTAATGCTGTCTATACCGCTGGTATGACTGGCGATAAAGGCTTTGTGTACGCGCTCGATTTAAGTGGAAAACTACTTTGGAAAACCGAGTATGGGACGGAATGGACCGAAAACTGGAATGGTACAAGGTCAACGCCATTGATTGACAACGATAAAGTTTATATTGAAAGTGCCTTTGGAAAATTGGTTTGTCTGAATACCTCCGATGGTAAAATCAATTGGATAATTGATCTTTTCGCAAAATACGATGGCAGGAATATTCAATGGGGTGTTACCGAAAACCTATTGATTGATGGAAATAAACTGATATGCACTCCGGGTGGAATTGACGCAAATATTATTGCCTTGGATAAAACCACAGGAAATTTAATCTGGAAAAGCAAAGGCAATGGCGAAAAAAGCGCTTATTGCTCACCTGCATTAATTAAGGCAGGGAATAAGAAAATCATAGTTACGCATACCGAAGCATCTATTTTAGGTATTGATGCAGAAAATGGCAACCTTTTGTGGAAGCACGAACATACCAATCAATGGGCAGTTCATCCAAATACTCCTGTTTATAAGGATGGATTTTTATATTGCACCAGTGGATATGGCAAAGGTGGCGTTATGTTAAAGGTTTCGGACGATGGAAGCAGCATAACAGAAGTATGGCGTGATTCGCAGCTCGATAGTCGCATGGGCGGGGTTGTATTGGTTGATGGTAAAATTTATGGTGCCGGCGATAAGAGCCGAAAACTTATTTGTCTCGACTGGGAAACCGGTAAAAGTCTGTATGCTGTTAATTTGATGGCTCCCGGTAATATTATTTTTGCCGATGGCCTCCTCTATGGATATGGCGAAAGCGGTTCTGTTGGTCTTATTGAGCCTCAGGCATCTCAGTTCAATTTAATTAGTTCATTCAAAGTTCCATTCGGGGCAAACCAGCATTGGGCGCATTTGGTAATTGCAAATAAAAAGCTTTATGTACGTCATGGAACTTCCCTGATGGTATATGATATTGCAGCCAATTAGCCGGTTTTAAATGTGAGGGGCTTACTCTTTCTAAGGAGGTTACAGAGCGGTTTGGTATAAAAATTACTATTACAACAATAACCAAACCGTTTCAGAATAGGGTAAATTTCAGATATTCGATCGTATGTGTTGAAACGTAGCCGATTTATAATTTGGTTAAGCACTTTAACTAATTTATTCAATTATGTTTAAATTATAAAATCCTTGATATGAAGTTGATTTATAAGCTTTTATTACTGATTCTCATAATTCCGACGATTGGTAATGCTCAGGTTACCAGCGAATGGCGCGGCTTAGGGAGAACCGGAGTATACAACGAATCCGGCTTACTTCAAAAATGGCCCGATACCGGACCTTCTATGCTTTGGTCTGCTCAAAACCTTCCTAAAGGAAATTCTTCGGTGGCAATTGGCACAACTATGCTTTATACAACTGGTGTTTTGAATGATGAAGAAATACTGATCGCGCTCGATTACCAGGGAAAACTAAAATGGCAAGTTCCATTTGGTAAAGCCTGGGGAGGTTCTTATTCGGAGAGTCGTGCTACCCCAACAATTGAAAATGAGCGTATTTATGTATCAAGCGGAAATGGAGATATTGCTTGTTTAGATGCAAACGATGGAAAAGTTTTCTGGAAAGTAGATGCATTGGAAAAATTTCAGGGAGTGAATGGAAACTGGGGGCATGCTGAATCAATTCTTTTAGCTGAAAACAATGCGATTTTCATAACCGGAGGCGAAAAAGCATCTATGGTTGCATTGGATAAGGCAACCGGAACAACAGTTTGGACAGCGGAATCTTTAAATGATGCTCCTGCATACAGCTCACCTGTTTTAATAGAACATAACGGGAAAAAACAAATTGTTGCTGTCACAAAAAGCTATATAGTTGGAGTTTCCCCTATAGATGGAAAATTGATCTGGAAATTCGATTTTAGCAAGTTTGCCGGTACCGAAGGTCGAAACAATAATGCAACTACCCCGGTATATTTTGACGGAAATATATATGTTACCAGTGGATATAACCATGCAGGGGTAATGCTTCGGTTAGCTCCTGATGGTACTTCTGTTTCGCTGGCGTGGTCGGATAAAATACTCGATAACCATCATGGAGGAGTAGTAAAAGTAGGCAATTACATTTATGGATCTAACTGGTTAAATAATGGCATGGGAAAATGGGTTTGCCTGGATTGGAATGATGGTTCTGTAAAGTATGAGCAGGAATGGATTAACAAAGGTTCTATTATCGCCGCCGATGGTCACTTATACTGTTACGAAGAAAAGACCGGAATGCTGGCTCTTGTTAAAGCAAATCCTGAAAAGTTTGATATTATAAGCGCTTTCAAAATCCCTTTGGGAACAGGTCCTCATTGGGCACATCCTGTAATTCATAATAAAATATTATATGTTCGGCATGGAGATGCTTTAATGGCTTACGATATTGCCTTAAAATAATTGATGGTTATTAATTTCTAAAACATTTTATTGAATGAAACACATTTTTTTAGTAGGCATATCATTTTTATTGTCAGTGCAACTATTAATGGCTCAAAGCATTAGTGAGTGGAGGGAAGAAGATCGAACCGGAATTTCTGCCGAGACAGGCTTATTGAAATCATGGCCCGAAACTGGTCCGGAATTACTTTGGTCAAGCCCGGAAATACCAAAAGGTTTTTCTTCGGTCTCTTTTGGAAATAACCGTATTTTTCTCACAGGAATCGTGAATGAGAACGATGTGCTGGTTGCCATGGATACCTTGGGAGCAATTGTTTGGCAAACCGTTTATGGTCGCGCCTGGAAGGAATCCTTTCCTGAAAGTCGCTGTACGCCAACGGTGGAAGGAAACAGCGTTTATGTTTCTAGTGGATTGGGCGATGTTGCCTGTGTCGACGCTACATCCGGTGCAATTATCTGGTCGGTCAAAGCCAGCGAAATGTTCAAAGGGACCTATGGCCCCTGGGGAATTGCTGAATCGATAATAATCGATGGCACAAAAATATATTTTACAACCGGAGGCCCCGAAACAACTACCATTGCTATGGATAAAAACAATGGGAATGTACTTTGGAAGTCCGAAAGTATTGGAGATTTTCCCGGATATGTTTCGCCCATTTTAATTGATTATTCCGGTAAAAAATTAATTGTTAATGTAACCAGTAATCATTTTATCGCAGTTGATCCGGTAAAAGGTAATATTGTTTGGAAAGTGAATCACAGTTCATTGCATCCTGCTAAAATAAAAATGCAATGGGAAGATGCAACAAACATTAAATGTGTTACCCCGGTTTACAAGGATGGCAAAATATATGTTACCGGAGGATACGATCACGGAAGCTTTTTACTGAATCTTACGGATGGAGGTAATAATGCAACGGTTGCCTGGTCCGACTCCGTTTTAGATGTTCACCATGGTGGCGTTGTGGTGGTAAATGGGTATATTTTTGGCTCCAATTGGCTTAATAACGGCAATGGCAATTGGGTTTGCCTCGATTGGAATACCGGAAAAAAAATGTGGGAGGAACAATGGAAGTGTAAAGGATCCATTATTGCAGCTGAGGGGTTACTGTATATTTACGATGAAAAAAGCGGTTTTGTCGGATTGTTGAAACCTAATCCCGAAAAGTTCGATTTGATCAGCAGTTTTAAAGTTCCCAAAGGTACTGGTCCACACTGGGCACATCCTGTTATTCATCATGGAAAACTCTATATCAGGCATGGCAATTCACTTATGGTTTACAACATTAAGAGTACCTAATTATTTTATCACAATCAGACTACCAAATAAAAACTTCAAAAATGAAATTGGCGAAATATTCCTTCATCCTGGTTACATTCTGCTGCATTGTTATTACAGGTTTTTCTCAAACTACTGCTCAGTGGAGGGGACTTAATCGCGATGGCGTTTATAACGAAAAACAATTATTAAAAAGCTGGCCCGAGAATGGTCCGGCTTTGCTTTGGGCAAACGAAGACATTGGCGATGGATATGGATCCCCGGTTATTGCGAACAATATGCTTTTTGTAAACGGATGGGTCGATAGTATAAGTCATGTTTTTGCTTTCGATTTGAAAGGGCAGTTAATATGGAAAACGCCGAACGGAAAAGAATTTGTGGGTACCGGTTTTTCTAATAAGTTTGCAGGCTCCCGTTCAACTCCTACCGTTGTTGGCGATTTAGTATACGCATGCTCAGGAAATGGCCGCATTACTTGTCTCGAAACTAAAACCGGGAAAGAGAAATGGGCTGTTGAAATGACTGATAAATTCAAGGGAATAATGAACAGTTTTGGTTATGCCGAATCTATTTTGGTTGACGGTGATAAACTATATTGTTTACCGGGAAATCCTGAAAAAAACATGGCAGCATTGAACCGATTTAGCGGTGAAACTATCTGGACATCCAAAGCCATGGGAGACTCGGTTTCGTATTGCTCTCCCCTTTTAATTAAGCTGCCTGCCCGAAATGTATTGGTAAACTTTACTATTCATCACATTTTTGGCTTGGATGCCGGTACCGGAGAATTATTGTGGTCGCAGCTTCAGGAAAATGTAGTTTATAACCAACAGTGCAACACACCAGTATTTGCCGACGGGTATATTTATTATGTTGCCGGCGATGGAAATGGTGCAGTAAAATTAGAGCTTTCGCCCGATGGTAAAAGCATTAAGGAAATTTGGCGCGTAGCTAGTATTAAGAATAATTTCAACGGATTTGTGAAACTTGGAAACCATTTGTTCACCACAGAAAGGGCCCCAAAATTAAAATGTATTGATATTACTACCGGTACGGTTATCGATTCGGTGAAAATGACCAAGGGAGGCTTAATTGCAGCTGATGGAATGCTATATTGTTACTCTGATAATGGCGAAGTAAATCTCATCAAGCTCAATGGAGCTAAAATGGAAGTTACAGGCAAACTGAAAATAGATAAAGGAAACAAAGAGCACTTTGCCCATCCGGTAATAGATAAAGGCGTTTTATACATTCGCCACGGAAAAGCGCTGATGGCTTACGACATTAAAGAAATCTGATATTTTCGGTGGTAACAAACTAAATGATGTTATTTCTGAAAATAAAAAGGAAAGTTTATGAAGACTAAAGGTTCTATGTGGGATCTGTGCTAACCGCTGCTTACTAATTGTTTTTAGTATTAATATTCGGGAAAGCATTCAAAGGTTGGGTACAACTAAAGTTTGTATATTTTAGGATTAAAGTAGAGTTGAATTGTCTAATTTAGAGTGATTCCAAATTTTTGTCAGGGATAAATCATTTATTTTTGGAAGATAAATTTGGTTTCGGGAGGGTTTTGAATGTTTAAGTGGAAAGAATATTATTTTTTATACATTTTCATACTGCTGGCTTCAGTTGCCTTTGTTTTTTGGTTTTTTTATAATCCTGTGAAGGATATAACTGAAAATGTACCGGGTTTGGATAATCGTCCTGCTAAAGGTTTATCCAATGAGGATTCAATTATTATTGGTGAAAAATTCAAAGAATATATCTCCTCTTTCGAAACTTTATTGACAGGGAAATGGCCTCGCTTTCGAGGAGCCGATATCGATAATATCAATAAGGAAAAGATAAAGTTAATTGATAAATGGGGAGCCTCTGGCCCTAAAACCCTCTGGAAGGTTGAATTGGGCGATGGCCATGCCGCTCCTGCTGTTTATAATGGCCGGGTTTATGTTCTCGATTACGATGAGCGTAAAAAAAATGATGTTCTTCGCTGTTTTTCGCTTGAAAGTGGAGCCGAGATATGGAGGAGATGGTATACAGTTAACCTGAAACGTAACCATGGAATGTCGCGTACTATTCCGGCTGTAACCGATAAATACATTGTTACCATGGGGCCGCGTTGCCAGGTAATGTGCTGCAACCCTGTAACCGGCGATATGTTATGGGGACTCGATCTGACAAAAGAATTTAAAACTGAAGTACCCCTTTGGTATACTGGTCAGTGTCCTTTAATTGACAACGATATTGCCGTTATTGCCCCGGGAGGTACTTCCCTTATGGTTGGGATAGATTGTGCCACCGGAAAAGTGGTATGGCAGACACTCAATACCGATGACTTAAAAATGTCGCACTCATCCGTTATTCCCATGACCATTCAGGGAAAGAAAATGTATGTTTATAATGCTATTGGTGCACTTTGCGGCATTTCGGCAGAAGGGGCTGACTTGGGGAAGCTTTTGTGGAAAACAAAAGTTTTTAATCCATCGGTAATTGCTCCTTCACCTTTGTTTGTAGGACAAAATAAAATTTTTATGACTGCTGGGTATGGTGCCGGAGCTATTATTATTCAAGTAAATAGGGATGGGGACAATTTTTCAGTAAAAACGGTACTGTCCTACAAACCTTCGGAAGGAATGGCTTCGGAGCAGCAAACTCCAATACTCTATAACGGATATGTATATAATATTCAACCCAAAGATGCCTCGGCTACCCGCAACCAGTTTGTATGCTGCCGGCCCGATAATTTTAAAAATATTCTTTGGACTAGCAGTACAACCGAACGTTTTGGCCTGGGACCATATATTCTTGCAGATGGAAAATTCTTTATCCTGAGCGACGAAGGCGAGCTCACTATTGCAAAACTGAGTACCACTAAGTTTGAAGTGCTCGACAAAGCAAAAATTATTGAAGGTCACGATGCATGGGGGCCACTTGCAATTGCTGATGGACGTTTACTGATGCGCGATTCCAAACAAATGGTTTGTTTAGATATTCAAGCAAAATAGTTTCTAAAGTATAAAAGTATGAAGCAGAAAGTAATTATTGGTTTTGCCGTTTTATTACTGTTATCGGTAGTATTTTTAATTTCCAGGGACTTATTCAATTCTTCCTTTAAAAGCGATGAAAATCCTACCGAGTATAACATCGACAATCTTAAAAAAATAGATTCAGCATTAATATGCTATAAAGAAATAATGCAGTTCGATCCCGGAATGGAACAAGTTTATGGTATTTCGGTGAGTGAAAATAATTCCATATTCATTTCCGGAAACCGACAAGTTGCGATATTTAATAGCAATGGAACAAAAACAAAAACATTTACCACAGATTCATCAGCACATTGTTTGATAACCGACAATAACAGTATTTACCTGGGTATTGGAAATCATATTGAACACTACAATCTTGCCGGGGAAAAAATCAGTAGTTGGAAAGCATACAGCGAGAACGGATTCATTACTTCGGTGGCAGTAAACAAGGAGATTGTTTATGTTGCAGATGCTGAAAGCAAGCGGATTTTGAAATATAATACAAAAGGGGAATTATTGCTCGAAATTGGGCAAAAGGATACCTCGAAAGGTATAGAGGGCTTTATTATACCCAGTCCTTATTTTGAAGTAACTTTTGGCGCTTACAACGATTTATGGGTGGTTAACCCCGGGAAACACCGAATTGAGAATTATTCCCTTTCGGGAGAACACCAATCTTCGTGGGGAGTTGCTTCCATGCAGCTTGAAGGCTTTGCCGGATGCTGTAATCCAGCTCATTTGGCAGTACTACCTACAGGAGAATTTGTAACATACGAAAAGGGACTCGACCGCATTAAAATTTACGACCCAACCGGGAAATTCATTTGTGTAGTTGCTGGCCCGGGCAGTTTTAAAGGAGAATCGGATTTTCACTGTACCCAGGCTACCCTGGTGAACGATTTGGCAACCGATTTGAATGGAAATATTTATGTGCTGGATGCCTATAACTTAGTGAGAGTTTATGCAAAAAAATAATCTTACCCGTTATTATTATGGATGATAAGAAGCAAATTAAGCGAAGGGAATTTATAAATACCGGTGTTCGAATTGGAATTGGTGTTGGATTAGGCGCTATTGGGGTAGTTTTATCCACACGAACATTATCCGGTAAATCGGTTTGGCAAATTGATCCGGCTAAATGTGTGCAATGTGGAAAATGCGCTACCTCTTGTGTTTTGGAGCAATCAGCCGTAAAATGTGTTCATGTTATTGAAATGTGTGGTTACTGTGATTTGTGCGGCGGCTACCTTCGTCCAGAAACCAAAGAACTTAATACAGCCGCCGAAAGCCAATTATGTCCCACTGCCGCCATTGCCCGTAAGTTTGTGGAGGAACCTTTTTTCGAATATCATATAATTGAAGAATTATGCATCGGATGCGGTAAATGCGTGAAAGGATGTGGGGCTTTTGGAAACGGGTCACTTCAATTGCAGGTACAGCATAAACTATGTGTTAACTGCAACCAATGTGCTATTGCAAGGGTTTGCCCATCGGAAGCATTTAGTCGTGTTCCGGCAACAGCCCCTTATTTGCTTAAGGGCTTTGAAAACAAAAAATAGGTATTTAACCAAACTGATTTGATTTTTCAACTGTAATTTGTAACACGAATGAATAAAAATGCACGAGTTGCAATCCTGATAATATTTACATCGCTTTTAGTTTTTAATATATTTGGAATACAGCGTTTTCCAAAACCGGAATTTGAGAGTGGGTATTCACAACCGGAAACCCAAGTGCCTTCTCCACGAGGGGCAATATTCGAATATCTCGATTTAGCAGTTTTTATTGGGTGTTTATCGCTTATTTCCTGGTTAGTAATAAAAAAGCGCTCCCGAAAAGGGGTGTTTTGGTTATCGATATTTTCGCTTTTATATTTTGGGTTTTACCGCAAAGGCTGTATTTGTCCGGTTGGCTCGCTGCAGAATATTTCAATGGCGCTCTTCAATCCCGAATATAGTCTACCAATTACGGCGATTGCATTTTTTGTATTGCCGCTGGGCTTTACGCTTTTCTTTGGCCGGACATTTTGTGCAGGAGTTTGTCCACTCGGTGCTATTCAGGATATTTTTGCCTTTCGGCCGGTTAGTTTAAAATCGTGGGTTCAGTCTTTATTAGGGCTTATTCCTTTTATTTATTTAGGATTGGCTGTTTTATTTGCAGCTACCGGTACCGATTTTATTGTTTGCCGGTACGATCCTTTTGTTGGTTTTTTCAGGCATAATGCCTCTTTTATGATGTTTGCCATCGGAGGGATTTTATTACTTATCAGTGTTTTTATTGCGCGCCCCTATTGCCGATTTTTATGCCCCTATGGAGTGCTTCTGAATTTGGTCAGCCGATTTTCTAAAAAACACCTTTCAATTGCCCCTTCCAAGTGCATTAGTTGCCGTCTTTGCGAAGATGCCTGTCCTTTCGGAGCTATAGATAAACCCACGGGGGCAAAAAATAAGGAACAAAGCAATGTTTTGGTAAAACGGTTAATATTGTATTGTTTAATTACGCCATTGTTGATGGGCGTTTGCGGATGGACAGCCTCAAAATATCATGAATCCTTTGCTAAAGTTAACTTTAAAGTGCGGCTAGCTAACGAAATTATGTTATCGGCAAAAACTGAAACGGCTCAACCTGCCTTGGAGGTTACCACATTTCGGGCTTCGGGTAAGGCTGTTGAAAAACTATATGCCGAGGCAGCAAGAATTGTGGATCGGTTTTATATCGGAAGCTGGTTTTTGGGTGGTTTTATCGGGTTGGTATTTGGATTAACCCTTGCAAGGTTTACACTGGTTCAATATCGAACGGAATATACTACGAACAAGGGTACTTGCTTCAGTTGTGCCCGATGTGTCGATTATTGCCCGGTTAAGGAGTAATTATACATGTGGGAACAGATCAAGTTTATGGAGCTTGTGGAAGTATCCTGCTTAAAAATTAGCAATTATTATTTTATAAAATAGAATAAAATATCTATAGAATGTTTAAAAATATTGACATAAAAAACCTGGGTAGCGATCGGCTTTGGAGCAGAATAGCTTTGGTCTCGGGAATATTTGCCCTTCTAATTTGTGTGCTCTTAATTGCCAATTATATTCAAATTAAGAAAGCTGACCCTGTCAATATGAAGGTAATAAATTCCCTGGTGGAGCGCTTAAACCAGGATCCAACCGATTCAAAACTTCGGGAGGAGATACGTTCATTGGATTTATTATCGCGCAAGGCTTATTTTACAACAAAGTGGCAAATCCGCACAGGCGGTTATATGGCGCTGCTTGCCATTGGAATTATGGTAATTGCTTTGCAAATTATTAGTTACCGGAGAAGGATCATTCCCCAGGTGCCGAAGGAGAATGATGATAACACAATGCTTTTTCAGAAAAAAGCGCGAACCTGGATTGTTGGCGGTGGAAGTATTATTTTAGCTACAGCTATTCTTTTCGCTATTCTGGCAACAAATGAGTTAAAAGATAACTTATCCGGAAAAACGATTAGTCAGGAGACAGGAAGCCCAAATTCTGATATTACTGCAAAAGTTAACGATTCTGTTATAAGCGACACATCTTCATTAAATCAAACTGCTGCTGATACAGCTGTGAGTTCTGTGGATCAAACTGCACCTGTTGTAGCAGATAGCAAAGATAATTTTCCAACTTTCCGGGGCCCCGGTGGCAATGGTATTGCCACACAAAAGAATATCCCTGTTTCCTGGAATGGAGCTTCCGGTGCAAATATCCTTTGGAAAACATCCATTCCTTTGCCAGGCTTCAGTTCCCCGGTTGTTTGGGGCGATAAGGTTTTCGTAACTGGCGCTAATGCTACAAAACGTGAAGTTTATGGTTTCGATCGCCTTACCGGAAAAATTCTTTGGACAGTTGCAGTCGAAAACGTTCCGGGAACACCCGCACAAGGTCCCAAAGTATCGTCCGAAACAGGCTATGCTGCACCAACTGCGGCCACCGATGGCGTTGGGGTATATGCTATCTTCTCTAACGGCGACCTCATTGCTTTGGATATGAATGGAAAAAAGCTATGGGCTCAAAATCTGGGAGCACCGGGCAATCACTACGGACACTCTTCTTCCCTTATGCTTTATAAGGATATGTTAATTATTCAGTACGATCAAAAAACATCTCCTAAATTAATGGCAATATCTGTTAAAACTGGTAAACTAGTTTGGAGTACTATCCGACCTGTTAAGATTTCCTGGGCTTCGCCTGTGATTGTTAATACCGGCAAGAGAACGGAGATAATTTTAGCTGCCGAGCCTTATGTCGCTTCTTATAATCCTACGAATGGACAGGAACTATGGAAAATAGATTGTATCTCGGGCGAGGTTGGGCCATCAGTAGCCTATGCCAATGGAATGGTTTTTTCGGTAAACGATTATTCCAAGCTGGCCGCTATTAAAATAGGAGCTCAACCTTCAATATTGTGGGAAAATACTGATTATTTGTCGGATATCCCCAGCCCGGTCGCAACTGATAAATATGTTTTTCTTTCTACCAGTTATGGGTTAGCTGTTTGTTACGATGCCGTTTCAGGTGAGAAATATTGGGAAAAGGAATTTGGGAATAGTGTGTTTTCATCTCCTATGATTGTCGAAGGGAAAGTTTACTTATTAGACCGCACCGGAATCATGCATATTTTTAAAGCCGACAAAGAATACAAATCGTTGAGCGATCCTGATTTGGGAGAGAAATCGGCTTGCACCCCAGCGTTTACAAATGGAAAGATATATATCCGGGGAGATAAAAACTTATATTGTATAGGGAAGTAATCATGGAGAACGAGATATTAGGAAAGGTCGATAAGCTGATTCAGGAGATAGGTTCTTCTGCTGATAAGGTTATTCCCATTTTACAGGCAATTCAGAATGAGTTTAACTACCTACCCCAGGAAGCATTGCATCGGGTATGTGAAACTACCGATATAAAGGCATCCACTATTCATGGTATTTCTACGTTTTATTCCCAGTTTCGGCTAAAACCAGTTGGGAAACATATTATAAAAGTATGTGTTGGTACGGCCTGCCATGTAAAAGGAGCGATGTTGGTGTACGATGCCTTTCGCCGAACCTTAAAACTGAATGATAATGAGGAAACCGATTCCCAAAATCTTTTTACACTCGAAAAGGTAGCTTGTTTGGGTTGCTGCACGCTGGCTCCCGTGGTTCAAATTGATGAGGTTACCTTTGGTCATGTGGGGATTGAACAAACTCCCGATATTTTGGAGGAGTTCTTAGCTAAAAAAACGCATACCGATTCAGGTAATCCGCATCTGCATACAAAAAAATTGGAATTCCAGGGCGAAATCAGGATTGGGCTAGGATCGTGTTGTGTTGCCAGTGGCAGTCAGGCGGTAAAGCTGGAACTTGAAAAAGCGCTCAACCATAGCGACATAAATGTAAGCGTTAAGCAAGTGGGATGTGTGGGTATTTGCAACCAGGTTCCCATATTGGAGATTCATAAACCCGGGGAACAACCGGCCTTTTATGCGAAAATAAAACCCGAAGAAGTAAGGGAAGTTATAAAGCAGCATTTCAAGCCGAAAAGTCCGGTAAGCCAGTTTCGAACCGGAATTTATAATTTTTTCGACTCCATGGTTTCCGAAAGCGTCCCAAAGTCGCTTACAAGGTATGATTCAGATAAAGCAGATACACCTGTTTCGGAGTTTTTAGCAGGTCAATTGAGTATTGCAACTGAATTCCGGGGAGAGTTAAAACCCAGCGATATTAATGAATATATGGGGAAAGAAGGATTTGCCGCCTTAAGCAAATGCCTGAACAAAATTTCGCCCGAAGAGCTTATCTCCATTATAAAGGTCAGTGGATTAAGAGGTCGGGGAGGAGCCGGTTTCCCATCGGCTATTAAATGGCAGTTGGTTCGAAATGCAAATTCAGATATAAAATATGTTATTTGCAATGGCGACGAAGGCGATCCTGGCGCTTTTATGGACCGGATGTTGCTCGAATCGTACCCATTCCGTATTATTGAAGGATTGACAATAGCAGCATATGCCGTAGGCGCTCCCGAAGGTATCATGTATATCCGGGCTGAATATCCCCTGGCTGTAAAACGTATTAACGAGGCCATTAAAATTTGTGAACAGGAAGGATGGTTGGGAGATAATATCCTGAATAGTTCTTTTTCCTTTCGGTTACGGGTTTTTGAAGGCGCCGGAGCATTTGTTTGCGGCGAAGAAACTGCCCTAATTGCTTCTATTGAGGGCAAACGAGGCTTACCGGTTATGCGGCCTCCCTATCCTGCCGAAAAAGGCCTTTGGGGAAAGCCTACGCTTATCAACAATGTCGAAACGTTGTCGTTGGTATCGTGGATTGTTCGTCATGGAGCTGATGCTTTCCAAAAAATTGGTTCCGAGAACAGCAAGGGAACGAAAGTATTTGCTTTGGCTGGCAAAATCAATCGGGGCGGATTAATTGAAGTACCTATGGGAATTTCGATCCGTAAAATTGTCGAAGATATTGGTGGCGGAATTCCCGACGGTAAAAAGTTTAAAGCCATTCAGATTGGTGGACCTTCCGGAGGATGCATTCCTGCTACGATGGCCGATATTTCCATTGACTATACTTCGTTAAAAGAAGTAGGTGCCATGATGGGCTCCGGTGGGTTGATTGTATTGGATGAGACAGATTGCATGGTAGATATAGCGAGGTATTTTCTGTCGTTTACCCAAAATCAATCGTGTGGAAGATGTACCTTTTGTCGAATTGGAACCACCCGTATGCTGGAGATTCTCGACAAAATTTGTTCCGGCAAAGGTACATTGGAAGATATTGCCATGCTCGAAGATCTGGGCGAAAAAACTAAAATGGGAAGTATGTGCGGGTTGGGTAAATCTGCTCCAAATCCTGTTCTTACAACCTTACGATACTTCAGGGAAGAATATTTGGCCCATATCGACGGTCATTGTCCGACAGGGAAATGTAAGAATTTGATAACCTATACAATAACCGACGATTGCATTGGTTGTACCAAGTGCGCGCAACGTTGCCCGTCGGGGGCTATTGAAGCAAAACCCTATGAATTGCATTTTATTGATAACGAAAAATGCATCAAATGCGACATCTGCAAGCAAATTTGTCCTACTAAAGCGGTGATAACAAAATAGCATGATTCAACTTAAAATTGATAATATAGAAATTCAGGTTTCTGAAGGCACAACTGTTCTGGAAGCAGCCCGGCAAGCCGGTATTCATATTCCGTCGATGTGTTACAAGGGAGGGCATGAAAATCATCCTTCGTGCATGGTTTGTTTGGTGAAGGATAAAAAAACCGGGAATATTACTACTTCATGTGCCTTACCTGCTGTTGAAGGAATGGAATACATCAGCAACGATCCTCTGGTAATCGACGCGCGTAAAGAAGCTTTGGAGCTTTTAATGAGCGACCATGTTGGTGATTGCGAAGCGCCATGCAGTTTGGCTTGTCCCGCAAATATGAATATCCCTCAGATGAACAGGCTAATAGCTGCCAATAAATTTGAGGAATCGTTAAAAGTTGTAAAAGAAGACATTGCCTTGCCCTATGTGTTGGGGTATATTTGTCCTGCCCCCTGCGAAAAGGCTTGCCGCCGCAAGCAGGTAGACGATGCTGTTTCTGTATGTTTGCTAAAACGATCAGTGGCAGCCGAACATAAAAATAGTGTTGCCAAACCTCCCCTCTCCCAGAGGAGAGGGGAAGGGGGTGAGGTGCTAAATAATGGAGTTGCTATAGCTATAATTGGCAGTGGTCCTGCTGGTCTAGCTGCTGCCTATTATCTTGCGAAATATGGCTATTCCTGTGTTGTTTTCGATAAGAATGAAAAATCGGGAGGAACTCTCCGCTATAGCATTCCCGACGAGGAATTGCCCAAAAGTGTTATTGATAGCGAAGTTGATATTATTCAAGGCCTTGGGGTAGAATTTCGTTTTAACACTCCAATTTCAACGGAAAATTTTGAATCCGAAATCCGAAATAAGTTCAAAGCTATTATAATTGCTACTGGTGATGTTTCCGTTTCCAATCCCATGGCCGATTTGTTTCAATTTACCAAAACCGGAATAGCTGCTGAAGATGGCACTTTTAGTACCTCTATCCCGGGTATATTTGCCTGTGGAAGTATCATCCGTGCTCAGAAAATGGCTGTAAGGGCGGTAGCACAGGGAAAGGCTGCTGCTGAATCCGCTCATCGTTACCTTCAGGGAAAACCCCTTGAAAAACCTTCCAGAAGATTCAATTCCCGGTTCGACAAATTGGTGCCTGCAGAATTTCCCGAATACCTGAAGGAATCGGTTTCGGATACAAGGTATTCCCCCAAGGATGGCTATTTAAAAGGATTTTCGCGCGAAGAAGCTATACAGGAAGCGATGCGCTGTATGCATTGCGACTGCCGGAAGCTCGATTCGTGTAAGCTGCGTAGTTATTCTGACCAGTACAAAGTCGACCGCAAAAAATATCTCATTGGCGAACGTAAATTAATGACCAAGCACTACCAGCATGAGATTGTGGTTTATGAACCCGAAAAGTGCATCAAATGCGGATTATGTATTGATATTACCCTGAAAAACAACGAACTAATCGGATTAACTTATATTGGCCGTGGTTTCGATGTTCGGATGGATGCCTCATTGGGAGCAAATATGAGCGAAGCAATCACCCACACTGCCAAACTTTGTGTGGATTCTTGTCCTACAGGAGCTTTGTCGATGAAAAAAGAATAGATAGAATAGCGTTAGTATGGATTTAAAACTGTAATATTTTAATAGCCTGTTGTAAGGAAATGCGAATTTAATTAAGAAACTATCAGATTATGTTCAGAGTTTACGTTACCATAGTTCTTATCTTATCTTTTATTGGTCTTTCCGCCCAAACCTCCACTTCCTGGCCTTCCTTTCGGGGAAATGCGAGTTTAAGCGGAGTTGCCAACGTACAGCTACCCAAGGCCCCAAAGCTTAGCTGGACATTTAAGATGGACGATGGTACCAAGTCGTCACCGATAATAAACAATGGAACTGTTTTTATTGGATCCAATAGCGGAAATTTATATTCGATATCGACTGCAGGGAAGCTTAACTGGACATATAATACGGGGAATGCAATTGAAGCTGCTCCACTCTTTCTGGACAACACAATTTTTATAGGTTCACTCGAAGGAAATCTGTTTGCTCTTAATGCCAAAACCGGCGAAAAGATATGGAAATACGCCACCGAAGGACAAATATCCGGGCCTTCGAATTATTTTATTGCTGCCGGCTCGAAAGAAAAAAAAATAATAACCGGGAGCTACGATTACTCATTGCATTGCGTGGATGCTAAAACCGGAAAGGTAAGCTGGAAATACACCTCCGACAACTATATAAACAGTTCTCCGGCAAGTTCTGGTAAAGTTTCTGTTTTTGGCGGGTGCGACGGACTTTTACACGTGGTTGATTTAAATACCGGAAAAGCAAAACATAAAATTGAAATTGGAACTTACATCGCTTCATCAGCTGCATTAGCGGGAAATCTGGCTTTCTTTGGAAATTACGACGGAGAGTTTTTTTGTGTTGATTATAGCTTGAAAAAAATAGTTTGGAAACAATCCGGAGGAGGTTCATTTGTGGCTTCGCCGGCAGTTTCGGATAATAAAATTGTAATTGGCTCGGAAAACAGAACCATTTATTGTTTTAATAAATCAGATGGAAAAATTCTCTGGAAATATAAAACATTGGGAAAAGTGACTGGATCGCCCGTTATTTCGGGTAAAAATGTAGTAATTGCCTCAGGCGATGGACGAATTTATTTTCTTGATCTTCAAACAGGGGTGCAAAACTGGATGTACGAAATGGGCAGTCCTTCGAGTAGCACTCCGGCAATTATTCAGGATTTATTGGTAATAGCTGCCGAGGATGGAAGATTGTTTGGGTTTAGTTTAAAAAATTAAGAGCATATTATTCTGAATTTGAAACAAACCCCATTGTTATAGTGTTATTCTGTTCTAAAGCAAGCCGAATGTCTTACTATTGGAGATCAAATTTTTACCTAAGGAAACTTCCAATCAGGAAGTCTAATACACAAGGGTAAGACTCTGGAAGATCGAGACTGCATATGATCTAAGTATAAAAAGTAAAAAACAGACAGAAGAAATATGAAAATAGTTAATATTGTTCCCGGATTTGGCGGTACTTTTTACTGTGGAAATTGTTTACGCGACAGTGTTTATTTAAAAACATTAAAAACATTAGGACATGAGGTGGTGATGCTGCCAATTTATATGCCATTGGCGACGGATAATGGACTAACAAATGCCGAAGCACCTGTTTTTTATGGGGCAGTCAATATCTACCTGAAACAAAATTTTTCATTATTTCGGAATGAGCCGGCTTGGTTGCAGCGTTTTTTCGATTCGAAACCAATTCTTCGCTATGCTGCAAAAAAGGCAGGTTCTACCCGTGCTGAAGGGTTGGAAGAAATGACAATTTCGATGCTCCGGGGCGAAGATGGTTTTCAGAGCCAGGAATTGAACGAACTGGTAACATTTTTAAAACATCACGAAAAACCCGACCTGGTGCACCTTTCGAATGCATTGCTGATGGGGCTGGCGAAGAAGATTCGCGATGAATTAAAGATCCCGGTTGTTTGTTCCCTTCAGGATGAGGATGTGTGGATTGATGCCATGCGGCCATCGTATCGCGAAAAACTGTGGCAACTCATGGCTGAAAAAGGGAATGATGTGGATGCCTTTGTGGCGGTAAGCAATTACTTTGCAGGGGTGATGCAGCAAAAAATGGCCATCCCATCTTCAAAAATTCATATTTTACCAATTGGCGTAAATCCGCAGGATTATCAGGAGCATATCCCGAACTCTCAAACACCGGTTATTGGGTATCTTTCGCGCATGTGCGTCGAGAATGGTTTTGAGATTCTGATAGATGCCTTTATAAAGCTAAAGGATACCTCACGTTTCAAAAATGCCCGGTTAAAAGTTACGGGAGGCAGTACCGGCGATGACAAGAAGTTTATTCAAAAGCAAATTAAAAAGTTGAAACAAAAAAATTATTTCGACGATGTGGAATTTATGCCTGAATTTACGACGGATAAACTTGGCGATTTTTTCCGCGACATCACCGTTATGTCGGTTCCAGTGCTGAACGGAGAAGCATTTGGATTATACCAACTGGAGGCTATGGCATCGGGAATACCGGTGGTGCAGCCAGCGTTGGGAGCCTTCCCCGAAATAGCAGAACAAACAGGTGGAGGGGTTATATACCAGCCTAATTCGGCCGATGCATTATCAAAAGCATTGGAGGAAATACTATCGGATCCCGACAAGCTTTTAAGGTTAAGTAAAGCTGGTAGGAAATCGGTAGAAGAGCATTATAATACTGCGCTCCTTACCAAAAAAATGGTGGAGGTTTACGAAAAGGTTGTTTCTTCGTAGCAATTTAATCGTTTTTAAAAAGTTAATTATTTTCAAAACATGCAAATAGAACTTCAGAATATTAGTAAAAGCTATGCTTCTAACCAATCAAATCCTGGCAGGGAAGTGCTGAATGGGATTTCGCTCGCAGTAAATCCGGGTGATGCTATTGCGATTGTTGGCCCGTCGGGTTCAGGCAAAAGTACGTTGCTGAACATTATGGGGACATTGGATATTCCAACATCGGGTAACGTTTTGTTTAATAATGACCCAATACTTTCCTTGCCAGAACCTGTATTGGCCGAAATTCGGAATCGTAAAATCGGGTTTGTATTTCAGATGCATCATTTGCTGCCTCAGCTTAATTTGCTCGAAAATGTTTTATTACCGGTTATTCCCCTCAAGGATAAAGCAAAACATAAATCTTCGTTAGCCAGGGCAACGGAACTGCTTCAATATGTCGGATTAGGGGATAAGACACATCAGCTTCCGGGTCAGCTTTCAGTAGGGGAATGTCAACGCGCAGCAGTCGTCAGGGCATTAATTAACGAGCCCGAAATTATTTTGGCCGATGAACCAACGGGATCACTCGATCATGATTCGGCAGAGCGTTTAGGTGATTTGCTTTTCCAGATACGTAAAGAACATTCCCTGGCAATTGTTGTAGTAACCCATTCTCTGGAATTGGCAGTCAGAATGGATACAATTTACAAACTACTAAACGGTAAACTGGTTGCTCAATAATCCAGGTAAGCTTAACATTCAAAAAATGACACTCTTTAGTTATATTCGAAAAAGTCTCTTTTTTTATCGCAAACAGCATTTGGCCCTGTTTGCCGGAACCATAATAAGTGCTGCTGTTTTAACCGGTGCATTGATAGTGGGCGACTCTGTAAAATTCAGCCTTCATAAAATGGTCAATACCCGTTTGGGAAAAACCGCTTACGCTTTAGTTGGAGGAAGCCGGTTTGTTCGAAGCGAACTTGCAGGAGAGTTATCATCATCCCTGAAAACTTCAGCCAATCCTTTATTGCTGCTGCAGGGGATTGCAATCAATACACAAAGCAATGAGCGCCTCAATAAGGTCATGATTGTCGGCATCGATTCTGGTTTTAATAAATTAAATTCGATGTCGTTACCTGATTTTCAAAATGACGAAGTTGTTATAAATCAACGGTTGGCAGCAAAACTTAAGCTCAGCGTAAACGACGGACTTTTGGTAAGGGTGGAAAGTTCAGGGTTGATCCCCATAAATACCCCCATGGCCCAGGAGCCCAAACCCTCCATTGCTATGCGTTTAACGGTAAAAGCGATTGCCACGGAAGAGCAACTGGGAAATTTCAACCTTAGCAACGATCAATCGGAGCCTTACAATATATTCGTACCGCTCAGTTATTTATCGCAAAAGCTGGAGCTGAAAAATTTGGCCAATGTTATTCTTTTTGCCGAAAATCCAGACCAAAAGATTGATATTCAATCGATCGATTCAAGCATGCAATCTGTCTGGAACATCGAAGATATGGGTCTTTCAATTGAATATCCCGATTCCGCCGGCACATACGATTTGGTCTCGAATCGTATTTTTATCGACGAACCGGTTTCCCTTGCCATAATAGATGCCGGTCTGCCGCATCAAAATATAATTACCTATCTGGTGAATTCAATTCGTTTTGGAACCAGGCAAACTCCTTATTCCTTTGCCACGGCTTCTTCTCCTGCATTAATTGGCGATAGCCTGAAAGCCAATGAAATAATAGTTAACAGTTGGGTGCAAGACGATTTAAACCTGAAGCCAGGCGATTCGGTGTCGCTCGATTATTTTGTAATTGGCAACATGCGTGAGCTGAAAGAAGCATCTGGAAAGTTTGTGGTGAAGAAAATTATCCCAACCGGCGAAAAAGGTATCGATGGCTCATTAATGCCTGCATTTCCCGGTTTATCCGATGCTGGTAATTGTCGCGACTGGAATACCGGTGTTCCCATTGACCTTAAACTTATTCGGGATAAGGACGAAAAATACTGGGACGATTTTAGAGGAACCCCTAAAGTGCTTCTTTCGGAACAAGTTGGACGGGAGCTTTGGTCGAACCAGTTTGGCACTCTTACTGCTGTTCGGTTTAATAAAAACCAGGTAGCCCCTGAGGAGCTTATGAAATTGTTGAGTAAAAAAATTACCCCGGCCGAAATAAGTTTGAATATAGTTTCTACAAAAGGCGAAGGGACAAATGCAGCGAATAATTCGGTGAATTTTGCGGAGTTATTTCTGAGTTTGAGCTTCTTTATTATTGTTTCAGGTATTCTATTGATTGTATTGCTGTTCTCCTTACATGCTGAAAAACGGTCGAACGAAACGGCTTTGTTAAGTGGTTTGGGTTTTAACCGTAAAACTATTGTTTCCTTGAGGTTTCAGGAGGCATTGCTGGTAATTGCGATGGGAAGTTTTTTTGGGGCTATCCTTGGAATTGCTTATAATTATGGATTGATTGCAGCTTTAAATACTGTTTGGAACGATGCTGTCCATTCGAGCATGTTGGAAGTTTATGTTAATCCGATAACGCTGCTCATAGGTGCTTTTAGCACTGCAGTTATAGCTTCCCTGTCAGTTTATCTTGTTACCCGCAAAAAACTGAAGCAGCCAATTGCCGAAACCGTTAAATCGATAATTCATAGTAATAAAAAGGTGATTAATAAGACTGATCGATATTACAAATTCGCTGGGTATGCTTCGCTTATTGCCGCTGCTATATTGGTTGTGATATCCTTTATTACTTCCGCATTCAATAATTCCGCTTTATATCTTTCGGCTTCTGCTTTGTTTTTGTTGGGCAGTATTATACTTATCCATGGCCTGTTGGGACTTGCGGGCTTGTCAGCAGGGACCACAATTCCCGGCACATTTCAATTGGCTTTTAAAAACCTGAAACGTAACAGGGCAAGGAGCATTGCTGTGATCTCGCTTCTGGCAATCGGAACTTTCACCATTGTCCTTACCGGTTCTTATCGGAAAACCTTCTTTGGGGAAGCCAATCTTCGGTCGTCGGGTACTGGTGGTTATGCAATGTGGGCGGAAACAGCTTCTCCGGTTTCGTTTAATCTCAATTCCCCAAAAGGGAAAGAAAAATTGCTGATAGAAGATGAGTCGGAGTTGGACAGCGTTCGGTTCATTCAGTTTTTAGGTTTGGAAGGCGACGATGCAAGTTGCCTGAACCTAAACCAGGCACAGCGACCAGGAATTCTGGCAGTGAACCCGGTGGAATTTGATTCCTGCGGGGCTTTTTCGTTTGCATCGCTAACAAAAAACAGTGACAAGCTTCATCCCTGGCTGGAACTGGAAAAGAGGTATGGCGACAATGTTTATCCTGTATTTGCCGACCAAACAGTTATTCAATATGGTTTAAAAAGAAAGTTGGGAGATACCCTCCTTTACAAAAACGAGACAGGGGAAATTTTAAAGTTGGTGTTGGTAGGAGGACTGGATAATTCGGTATTTCAGGGGAATATACTAATTTCTCAAAAGGTATTTAAACAGCAATTCCCTTCCATTGGGGGCACAAAGACGATGTTGGTAGATGCTCCTGCGAATAAGCACAATCGGGTTACGGAAATTTTACAGCAAAGCCTGATTGATTATGGAGTAGAGGTAATGGCTACCTCGCAACGGCTTGCTGCATTTAATTCTGTAGAAAATACGTATCTCTCGGTATTCATGGCCTTAAGCGGACTAGGTTTATTATTAGGAACTATAGGCTTAGGAATAGTTCTTTTACGAAATTTGGAAGAACGAAAGCACGAACTTGCATTATTGCTGACGGTGGGTTATACCCGGAAACATCTTTTCAAGTTAGTGTTCGCCGAGAATTTTATGCTACTGGCAATGGGAATGGTTATTGGTATATTTGCCGCAATAGTAGGGATATTGCCATCGTTGTTTTCGCCTACGTTCACTGTTCAGGGAAGTTTTATCGGGATATTAACAGGTATCATATTCCTCTCCGGGGCCCTGTGGATTTATTTTCCACTCAACCAGGCGTTAAAAAAGCCGCTGATTCAAGCATTGAGGAAGGAATGAGATTAGCATTCTTATATTTCAGGTAATCGCTAGCGTGAAATACTTAATACGGAAATGTACTATTTCAAAAGTCATTGATTTGCCTTATTTTGACTCCGCTCAAGATGATAAAATAGTGATTTATATATGTCAGGCATAACGAAGCTTTTTTTTCGGTTTTTAAGACAATTTTATTTAAACTCTGCGACACTTTGCGCCTTCTCAGCGACACTTTGCATAACTTTTTTCTAATTTCTTTTCTCAATTAAAAATTAAGTGTACTTTCGTTTCGGGATTTCCCGAAATGATTTTTTATGATTCTTACCAAAAAGAAATATTATACCGATAATCAGGAAAAGCTTGCCCGATACAGCAAAGCGTTGTCACATCCTGTGCGTGTTTTTATTCTCGATTATCTGGCCAACAACCTCGAAAAATGCTGTTACAGCGGCGATATGGCCGAAAACTTGCCAATTGCCCGTTCTACTCTTTCGGAACATTTGAAAGAATTAAAAAATGCGGGATTGATTCAGGGAGAAATAAATCCTCCGTACATTAAATATTGTATAAACCGCGAAAACTGGGAAGAAGCAAAACTTTTAATGACCAGATTTTTTAAAAGATAAAAAAATTTAACGATATGTTTCGGGAGTTCCCGAAATGATTAAAACGAACCTCATGGAAATAAAAATTTTAGGAACCGGTTGCCCAAAGTGCAAGTTGCTCGAACAAGCTACCCGCAATACCATTGCTGAAATGGGCATAACAGCCAGCATTGAAAAGGTAGAAGATATTGTTAAAATTATGGGGTATGGAGTAATGCAAACTCCCGCGCTGGTAATTAACGAAAAAGTGATTATAAGCGGCCGTGTCCCTTCCAATTCCGAAATTAAAGATGTATTAAACAAAAATCAATAAAATTTACAATTATGAACACTATTAAATTATTATTAATGGTTGCACTATTTATTCCAGCCTTATCATGTAGCAGCCAAACCGTTAAAAAAGAGAACAAAGCAGTTGCTTCCGACAAAGTTGAAGCGTATTATTTTCATTTTTCGAGCCGTTGTGTAACCTGTAAAGCTGTTGAAGCAGAAGCCAAAGCCGATATCGAAAGCTTGTATGGTGGAAAAGTAAGTTTCAAATCGGTTAATCTGGACGATGAAACAAGCAAAGCACTTGCGGAGAAACTACAGATTTCAGGCCAAACGTTATTGCTCGTAAAAGGTAATGCTAAAATAAATATTACCAACGAAGGGTTTATGTATGCGCGTTCTAACCCCGAAAAGTTTAAAGCAGTTATTAAAGAAAAAATTGATGGGTTAAAATAATTTGCATGAACGATTTTTTTAATAGTATTTTAGAAAGCAGTAATGCTCCCTGGCTTTCGGCTTTAATACTTGGTTTAATGACAGCTATCAGCCCTTGCCCGCTGGCCACAAACATTACTGCTGTTGGCTTTATCAGCAAGGATATTGAAAACCGCCACCGTGTTTTTTTAAACGGGCTTTTTTATACGCTGGGAAGAGCCATAACCTATACCACTATTGCTCTTGTTCTTTATCTTGGGGCAGATCAATTTAAATTCTCGGGCTTTTTCCAGAAGTATGGGGAGAAATTTATTGGTCCATTGCTGATTATTATTGGCTTGTTTATGCTCGATATTATTAAAATTAATTTTCCGGGCCTTGGCAAGTTATCCGCTAAAATGCAGCAGAAAAAAAAGTGGGGGTATATCGATGCCCTTGTACTGGGAATGCTCTTTGCCATGGCATTTTGTCCTTACAGCGGGGTGCTTTATTTTGGGATGCTGGTTCCCATTAGTATAAGTAGTGCTTCCGGACTTTACCTCCCAGTTATTTTTGCCCTGGCAACTGGCATCCCGGTGATTATTTTCTCCTGGGTTCTGGCGTATGCTGTTTCCGGGATTGGAGGAATGTACAATAAAATTAAATCCTTTGAGCTTTGGTTTAGGAGGATAATAGCCGTGTTGTTTATTATGGTAGGTATTTATTACATTATCAGAGTATACTTTTAATTTTTTTGTACGGATTGTTCGGGTTTTAACGAAATGGTTTCAGTTTACTAAATAGAAAGATGAAGTTGATGAAAGATTTAAAAAGCAAGCTATGGTTACCCTTCCTTCTTTTACCCGTATGGTATCTGATTTATCACTTTTTGCAACCAATGAGCAATTGGGTTATTGATTCCGTATTGGGGTTAGAAAAGGGAAAACATCTTACAGAAGCCTTACGCTTTTTTATATTCGAGGTTCCTAAAGTACTCATGTTACTTGCCCTCATTATCTTTTTTGTGGGCATTGTACGGTCGTATTTTTCTCCCGAACGAACACGTAAAATCCTGGAAGGCAAATCGACCTTTACTGGAAATATACTGGCATCCTTATTAGGTATAGTAACACCTTTTTGCTCGTGTTCGGCAATTCCGTTGTTTTTAGGTTTTGTAGAAACGGGGGTTCCATTAGGCGTAACATTCTCATTTTTAATTGCAGCACCTATGATTAACGAGGTGGCTGTAATTCTTTTATTCGGGATGTTTGGCTGGAAGGTCGCTCTTATTTATGTACTTACTGGCTTAACCATTGCCATCACAGCAGGTTATATAATTGGGAAACTGAAACTCGAACATAGGGTACAGGATTGGGTCTACCAAACGAAAATGGGCAACTCTGCCGAAGGGGAAGAAAAGCTAAAACTATCCGGACGAATTCGCTTTGGTTACGATGCCGTAAAGGAAATTGTTGGCAAAGTATGGATTTATGTGATTATTGGCATTGCAGTAGGAGCGGGGGCACATGGGTATGTTCCGCAGGATTTTATGGCTGCCCTTATGGGGAAATCTTCCTGGTATAGCGTACCTTTGTCCATCCTTATTGGTATTCCTTTATACTCAAATGCCGCCGGTATCATTCCAATTGTATCCGTCCTAATCGAAAAAGGCGCTTCGCTTGGTACTTCGCTGGCATTTATGATGGCAGTTATTGGACTTTCGTTACCCGAAATGATCATCCTGAAAAAAGTGTTAAAACTTCCGTTGATATTTGCTTTCGTAGGTATTGTAGCTACTGGGATTTTAATAGTGGGTTATTTATTCAACTTTATATTTTAGAAAATGAGAATAGCAAAAAAGAACGAAATGAAAGTTACATTGACTATTATGATTCTTATAATGACTTTCATTGTAACGTTTGTAAGTGTTTCGGTAAATTTTGGCTACCAAACTGGATTTATAGCAAAACGGTTCAAGTCATGGGGACTTGCTTTTGCAGTTGCACTTCCAGTAGTAATGGTTATCATGCCAATAATTAAAAAAACAATTGCGAAATATGTAGAATAATATTCATAATGGAATCTCATAATCATCAACATATACCTAACGCGGCAAACCTTAACAGAGCATTTGTCATTGGAATTTCAATTAATGCGCTCTATGTGGTTATTGAATTGTCTGCGGGGTTTTATTACAACTCGCTTTCACTCATTTCCGATGCAGGACATAACCTGAGCGATGTGGCTGCATTAGCATTGGCATTGTTGGCTTTTCGATTGGCAAAGGTAAAAGCAAACGACAAATTTACGTATGGGTATAAAAAATCCACAATTTTGGTTTCCCTCATTAATTCAGTGGTTCTTTTTATTGCAATTGGCGGAATTATATGGGAAAGTTTCAGCCGTTTTCACAATCCGGTCGAAATTCAGGGTATTCCCATTTCAGTAGTTGCCGGAATTGGTATCATTATTAATACCGTTTCGGCCTTCTTATTTTTCAAGGATAAGGACAACGACTTGAATGTAAAAGGTGCATACATGCACCTGATGGCCGATGCAGCCGTTTCTTTAGGCGTGGTGGTTTCGGGTGTGCTTATTTCACTTTTCCACATTTATTGGCTCGATATGGTAATGAGTTTGGTAATTGTACTGGTAATCTTTTATTCCACATGGAATCTCTTTAAAGACAGTCTTTCACTTACCCTTGATGGTGTACCTAAAGGTATTAAACTCGACCAAGTAGTATCAGAAATCAAGGGAGTTGAGGGAGTGCTTGATGTTCACCATCTGCACGTTTGGGCAATAAGCACTTCGCAAAATGCTATGACTGCACATATAATCATCCATTCGAATACAGGAATGGAACAACTAAATCTCATAAAGAAAAAGATTAAACATGAGCTGGAGCATGCCAATATTCATCATGCTACGCTCGAATTTGAAACTGACCTTGAAAATTGTAATGATGCTATTCTAATTTGATAATATTGATATTTAATCATTGAATTTCATAATACTAACTAAAATTCCATAATTATGAAAAAGCAACTGCTGGTTATTTTCGTTGGCTTTTTATTGTTGTTGGTTATTGTGCTTGTCAAAAGCAACAATAAACAAGGTAATATTAAACCTATCGACAAAGAATATATTACAAAAAGTGGTGTTTGTCCTCCATTTCATTTGTATGACGAAGCTGGAAATATAATTGACCCGGTAAAGGGTATGAATGCCGACAAGCCATATTCACCCCGACAAACATGTGGGAGATGCCACGACTACGATAAAATTACGCAAGGATTTCATTTCCAGCAAGGAAAAGATGAGCAGCCTGACAGTATTATGAAAAACCGGTTTCAATGGGTTTCGCATCCTGGTAACTATGGCGGGAATTGGTGTTCGCCAGCCCCGGTTTATCGAGCATTGGCTGCAAAAAACAATAAATCAGGCAAAGAAATCGACATGACTTCGTTTGATTTTATTACCGCATCATGCGGGGCTTGTCATCCTGGCGGTGGGCCTCTCGAATTTGACCGGAATGGAAAACGCTACGATACATTTATGGCTGATACAGCAAATAAGCTTAAAGCGTTGGGAGAAAATAATTTTGACGGCGATTATTATAAATCAAACTGGGCAAACACGGGTGTAATCGAAGCCGATTGCCAATTATGTCACCTGCCGGAATACAATTATAAGGAACGAAACAAACAACTGGAAAAATGGAATTTTAAGTGGGCTGCTACACATGGAAGCGCATTGGCTACCGTTGAAGGAAGCATAAAAGATACCGTGCCTGTTGTTGTAAAGTACGATGTAAGCAAGTTCGACAAGGAAGGCAAAGTTTCAAGCCATTTAGTCCGTGAAGTCCGCAACGAAACCTGCCTGAATTGCCACGCCAAACCCGATTGGAAAAAGAAAGGGACTACCTATTCTAATCGCAGGGATGTACACATGAATGCCGGTTTAAAATGTGTCGATTGTCACGCTTCCGGGAGTATGGCTTCCAACGCAAGTATTAAAGGCAAGGAAATGCACCAATTTGGAAAAGGCGATGACCCTTCGGGAAATGTCCGTAACGACTTGGATAATACAGTCCGAAGTTGCCAGGATTGCCATTTAACAGGTTATTTGAATGCACCAATTGCCAAACATAATTGGTTACCTCCATTACATTTAAAAGAAATATCATGCCAGGCTTGCCATATCAACGAACGTTCAGTAAAAGCTGCATTGGTTCAGGTAAGTGATGTGTTTAATCCCGGAACAAAAATTTCACCTCCAGGGAAATACATCTGGACTTTTTACGACCAAAATCTTAAATATTGGAACCACTATGGCGAGTTGGATATGTTTACTTTCAAGGATCAACCCACAGACCAATTTACGCCTTCGTTAGCAAAATATAAAGATAAAATTTACCCGATGAATATGGTTCACAGTGCATGGCCTGGAATTTACACAGAAGGGAAACCAGGATTGAACCAGCCAAAGATGGGCGACATTTATCAAATGTGGACAATGCACCGTAAGGATAAATCACAATATCCTGAATTGTCCAAAATTTCTGACAACAGCGGCGATAGTATTCCTGAAGTTAACAATGCTGTTGAAATTGATGCTTTTATTCAGTCGGTAAGAGCCCATATGAAATTTAAGGGCTACGACCTCACCGGGAAACAAATTGTTTGGGTAAACAACGACCGGATGTATTTCAACAGCAAAGAATATAAGATGCTGGACAAAGAAATTTATGAAGCCTCACCTTACGCTTCGGTTCATAAATTCAGCCACGATGTTTCACCGGCACGAGCAGCACTTGGAAGAAATGGTTGCGCCGATTGTCATTCATTTAATTCATCATTCTTCTTTGCACAAACCCTTAATAAAGGAAACCCCGTTACCGAACCTCAATATAAGCGGCTTGGAATATCAGGATTTATGGCTTTTACAGGAGCATTTCGTGAAAGCATCGTGAAGCCAATTTTCTATTTGGCAATTGTCACTTTACTTATTTTTCTATTGACAAATATATTAATAGCCAATCTTATCAAAAACAAAATCATTTTGGATAAACAAAAAAACCAGATTACATGGCTTGTGTCACTTGGTGTTTTGGGTGCAGGTATTTTTGGCTATTTAGCAACCGACCTGAGCAGCTATATGTTCCCAACACGAATGTTTTTGGATGCAAATCATTTTCTGATAAGCATTATTGTACTGATTATTGGAATATGGTTTTATCTGAAATCTCAATTTAATCGTGAAAAACCATTGGAGTTGAACCTATTCTTAACACTTATTACCATTACGGTACTATCCGGGATTTTTATGTTGATAAAACTAGAATTCATTGGTTTCTTAAACCAAATTTCATATACGTTATTTGATTTGAGCCTCATTGGTATTTTAGTATTATGTATTTACCAGATGTCAAAATCCAAAAGTCAGGTTGCAATTGTAAATATTACAGAAGTGTAAAAAATGAAAAATATTCAGATAGATTTAAAAAAAGTAAAACAAATATGAGGGTTAACTTCATCGTTGGGAGGTGTAAAATTTATTAGCACTTATATAGATTTGCCAGTGGCTGTTTTAATCCTAATCTGTCACCCACATAAATGCAATGAATAAAAGAATTGGCATAAATTTTTCTAACCTTTTTAATCTAAATTATCATGAAAACAAATTCATTAGGTTTTATTGGAGGAGGCCGCGTTACCAAAATTATCCTCCAGGCATTTGAAAACAGTGGTATACTATTCGACAGAATTGTTGTTTCCGACACTAACCCGGAAGTATTGAATTCTTTAAAAACTAAGTTTCCGAAGATTACTGTTACTGCGGACAATTTGCAGGAAGTTGTTCAAAACGAAGTAGTATTTATCGCCCTTCACCCGCCCGTTTTGATGGAAACTATGGCAAAAATTAATGATTTTGTGAGCAAAGATGCTATACTTGTTTCGCTGGCTCCTAAACTCACTATTGAGAAAATGGCTGGCGCCCTCGGTGGTTTTGCAAACCTTGTCCGCATGAATCCCAGCGCATCTGCCATTGTTAACAAAGGAGTAAACCCCATAGCTTTCTCTCCCGAAATGCAGGTAGATGCTAAGAATAAAATTTTAGAACTTATGCGTTCACTCGGCTCAACTCCTGTTGTGGAAGAACCTAAAATAGAAGCATATGCCGTAATTAGTGCTATGGGACATACCTATTTCTTTTTCCAGATACAAAAATTAAAGGAACTAGCGGTTACATTTGGTATGAGCGATAAGGAAGCTCAAACAGTCCTTACCGAAATGCTGTGGGGGACCACCGAAACCCTTTTTAAATCGGGCTTGCCTTACAACGAAGTAGCCGATTTAGTTCCTGTAAAGCCAATGGGCGAAGTAGAAGAAACCATTAAAGGATACTACGACCAATATCTGACAGGCATATTTGCTAAAATTAAACCCTAACATTGTAATGAGAGCATTTTTTAATGAAAGGACAAAGCAGATTGGTTCGATAGTTTTTATGGCACTATCGGTACTATTTCTTGTTTTACTTTTTGTTTTTAAAGGCACTATCAACGATTATGCCTCAAAAGCAATTCAGGCACAAGCCGGTTCCGAAATACAAAAATCGGAATCGGCCTTTATAGATTCAGCTTACAATTACGCTAAAAATCAATCTGCCTTTCAGGTTACTTTTCTCGAATTCGGGGCAAAGGGTTGCTCAGCCTGTAAACGAATGGAGGCCGTGATGGACGAAATCCGCATACAATTTCCCAATCAGGTGAATGTAGTTTTTGTAAACATACTGTTACCCGAAAACCAACGCTTAATGAAATATTTTGGTATTGCTGCTATTCCCTCCCAAGTGTTGTTAAATAAACAGGGAATAGAGTATTTTAGGCATACCGGATATTTTTCAAAGGAAGAAACATTCATCATGTTGAAGCTCAATACACAACGCAATGTTAATTAGGTCCCGATAGCTATCTGTATTCCATCTGACCATAATTTAGCAATCAAAAAATAGACAGATGAATTAGTATATAATTTTAGGTTTTAGTTTTTTTCCCCTATTTTTACATCTGGCTATGGAGTTAGCCCTAAACCGCCTTGATAAGCTGATAACTCCTACTTTAACCTTTTTTGATCGCTCTAAAGTAAAAGTCAGCAGTTATGCTAAAAATACTCTTCATCATCGGATCTGGCAGTTTTATAGGCGGAATTGCCCGTTATCTCACCTCCCGTTATATCCAAAATACACTTATTTCGGCGTTTCCATACGGTACTTTTGTAGTTAATATTTTGGGATGCTTTCTTATAGGATTATTTTTTGGCATTTCCGAACGTGGGAATTTGATAAACGCTGAATGGCGCTTGTTTCTAACAGTTGGTTTTTGCGGAGGGTTTACCACATTTTCGACCTTTGCGAATGAGAACGTTGCACTTTTACGCGATGGTAATTTCTTTTATTTTGCCTTATATACTGGACTGAGCGTGTTTTTGGGCTTAATGGCCACCTATTTGGGCAATTTAACGATTAAATTATTTTAGCTATGGAAATTAAAGGTGAAGCAAAACTTTTGAGGATTTTTATTAGCAATACAGATAAGTTTAAGCATACTCCCCTCTACGAAATGGTTGTTCTTGCCGCTAAGCGATATGGCCTTGCCGGAGCAACCGTATTAAAAGGCTCCATGGGTTTTGGTTCGAGCAGTGTTGTTCGTTCTGTTAAATTCTGGGAAATTACTGAGAAGCTGCCCATCATTATTGAGATTGTAGACGAATCGGAAAAGATTGAAAAGTTTACCGAAAAAATACTCCCCTGGTTTGAAAAGCTGCGCTATGGCTGCATGATAACAGTTGAAAAAGCAAACATTGTTCTTTACAAACAAGGTTCTAAAAAAGGATTTTTTAATTTTTAATATACATCAATATGAGTTTTACGCATGAAGTTGAAGGTATGATATGCGTTGCACAAGGCGCAAATCATGGTCCTGCCCCAATTCCTGAGGAAGGACGTTGGGTAAAGGCAAAAGAAGTTAGGGATATTTCGGGTTTAACCCACGGTGTAGGTTGGTGTGCCCCTCAGCAGGGAGCTTGCAAGCTTACATTAAATGTGAAAGAAGGCATCATTCAGGAAGCATTGGTCGAAACTATTGGTTGTACCGGTATGACCCATTCAGCAGCAATGGCTTCTGAAATTCTTCCCGGAAAAACCATCCTCGAAGCATTGAATACCGATCTCGTTTGCGATGCGATTAATACCGCTATGCGCGAATTATTCCTCCAAATTGTTTATGGTCGCACACAAACTGCATTCTCCGAAGGCGGACTGCCTATTGGCGCTGGTCTCGAAGACTTAGGCAAAGGACTTCGCGGTGTTACCGGAACATTATACGGAACTGTTGCGAAAGGTCCCCGTTACCTCGAAATGGCCGAAGGTTATATTACTAAAATTGGTCTGGATGAAGGGAATGAAATTATTGGTTACGAGTTTGTAAGTCTTGGCCGCATGATGGACATGATTAAAGCCGGAACCGATGCAAACGAAGCTCTTAAAAAAGCTTCGGGCAAATATGGCCGTATGGAAGATGCAGTAAAAATTATTGACCCACGTAAAGAATAGGAGAAACAAGAGATGCCATTATTTGAAAGTTACGACAGACGAATTAACCAAATAACTAAAGTACTTAATTCGCACGGAATTTCTTCTATTGAAGAAGCAAAGAAAATATGCGACGACAAAGGCGTGGATGTATATAAAATTGTAAAAGACATTCAGCCAATTGCTTTCGAAAACGCTATGTGGGCCTATATTGTAGGTGCCGCTATTGCTATAAAAAAGGGACAAACCCAAGCTGCCGAAATTGCTGCAACTTTGGGCGAAGGGTTACAGGCATTCTGTATTCCCGGTTCGGTTGCCGACGATCGTAAAGTAGGTATCGGCCATGGAAACCTTGCAGCTATGTTACTTCGTGAAGAAACCAAGTGTTTCGCTTTTTTGGCTGGTCACGAATCGTTTGCTGCTGCCGAAGGTGCTATTGGATTGGCAAAATCGGCCAACCGCGTGCGCAAAGAGCCTTTACGCGTTATTCTTAACGGATTGGGCAAAGATGCGGCTAAAATTATTTCGCGTATCAATGGATTTACCTATGTTCAAACCCAATTCGATTATGCTACCAGCGAACTGAAAGAAGTTTCGCGCATTGCTTACTCAAAAGGCGATAAAGCAAAAGTAAACTGTTATGGTGCCGATGATGTTCGCGAGGGAGTTGCTATTCTTCATCGGGAGGGCGTTGATGTTTCTATTACCGGTAACTCAACCAATCCTACCCGTTTTCAACATCCGGTTGCAGGTACTTACAAAAAGGAATGTATTGAACAAGGAAAAAAATATTTCTCGGTTGCTTCCGGTGGCGGTACAGGCCGTACCTTGCATCCTGATAATATGGCTGCCGGTCCGGCTTCGTATGGTATGACCGATACGATGGGTCGTATGCACTCCGATGCACAATTTGCCGGTTCATCATCCGTTCCTGCCCATGTCGAAATGATGGGACTTATCGGAATGGGCAATAACCCCATGGTTGGAGCTTCAGTTGCAGTTGCAGTTGCAGTGTCTCAAGCATAAAATTTCATTTGATTTTTTCATAAGGATTGACAGGTTTTGCCTGTCAGTCCTTTTTAATTTGATCACGATATGACAAAAGACGAAACAATTACCAAAGCACAAAGCTTCTTTGATGAAGGATATGCATGTTCGCAATCGGTTTTACTTGCCTTTGGCAATCGGTTTAACCTGGACGAAAACACTGCAAAACTGATTTCATCTACCTTTGGTGGGGGAATGGGACGTTTACGGCAAAAATGTGGCGCTGTTACCGGCGGTTTTATGGTTCTTGGCTTAAAATATGGAAATACCAATCCAAAGGATATGGATACTAAGCTCCTGGCTTATCAAAGAGTTCGTGAGCTAAACCAGCAATTTGAAAATATTCATGGTACCAGCATTTGTGCTGAATTGTTAAGTAAACATACCAGTGAAGACGAAGTTATTCAACGAAAACATCACGCAATACTTTGTCGCAAACTGGTTGGAGATGCAGCTGGTTTGGTTTATGATATGGTTTGACGCGTTAATTGAGAGCGCCCATGCTCTGATTTGATATGAACTCTAAACAGCGATGAAACCAACAATTTTAAAATCACTTCCTTCCACTCCATAAAACATAACATTAATTTAATACTTGCTTATCTCTTTCTTTACATTTAGGTCGTAATTTTACGTCATACAACATAAGGCGTGAAATTATGAAAACGCAACTTGAGCACCTGAAAGAAATCCTTTACGAAAACAAGGATGATTTATTGTACTTGTTGTTTGTAGGTTTACCAGCCGGAATTCTTCTGATATTACTTAGCCCTTATATGGATTTTTCTAATTTATACTAAAACACCTTTTATCATATTTAAAGTTTTAATAATTAACTAAATACGATTATAATGAGAAAACTATTTTTCAATTCAATTTTTATTATTGCAGTAACCTTACTGATAGTTTCCTGTGGCTCAAAAGCAGGTAGTAAATCTGAAAAACTAGCCGGAGAAGTTTTAATTGATGGCTCAAGTACGGTTTATCCAATGAGCGAAGCTGTTGCAGAAGAATTCCGAACTGTACAGCCCGATGTTAAAGTAACCGTGGGAGAATCTGGCACAGGTGGCGGATTTAAGAAGTTCGGACGCGCTGAAACGGATATTAACGATGCATCCCGTCCAATCCGTCCTGAGGAGGCTGAAGCTTGTAAAGCAAACAATGTCGCATTTCTCGAACTTGAGGTTGCGTATGATGGTCTTGCAGTAATGGTAAACCCCAAAAACACTTGGGCAAATGATATTAAAGTATCTGAATTGAAGAAACTATGGGAACCCGATGCTCAGGGCAAAATAACCAAATGGAACCAAATTCGTCCCGAATGGCCTGATAAGGAAATACACCTTTTTGGAGCTGGTACTGCTTCAGGTACGTTCGATTATTTTACCGAAGCTATTGTTGGTGAAGCCAAAAGCAGTAGGGGCGATTATACCGCCAGCGAAGACGATAATGTATTGGTACAGGGCATTGCATCGGATGAACTTGCATTGGGCTATTTTGGTTTAGCCTATTTCGAAAACAATAAAGATAAATTGAAACTATTACCCGTTGACGACGAAAAGGCCGACAATGGCGATGGCCCGATATTGCCTAATTTGGAAAATGTAAAAAACAAAACCTACTCACCTCTTTCCAGACCACTGTTTATTTATGTCAACAGCAAATCTCTTGAAAGGAAAGAAGTACAAACGTTTGTTTCTTTTTATATCGAAAATGCTTCAACATTAGCAGCGGAAGTAGGTTATATACCGCTAAATACGGCAGAGTATGAAGCCTCCAAAAAACGCTGGAGCGATTTTTTAAGCCAACATGCTAACTAGTAGTACCTAAAAATAACCCACTGTGAAGCAAAAGGAAAAAATAATAGAGTGGCTTTTAAAAATAAGTGGAGGTATTACCATACTGATTACTATTGGGATAGTATGGGTTCTTTTGTACGAAACTGTTGTTTTTTTCAAGGTCGTTTCTATTAAAGAATTCCTTACCGCGAAAGAATGGACACCTTTATTTACCAATAAGCAGTTTGGTATAATGCCACTATTGTCGGCAACGATGCTAACCTCCTTAATTGCGATCTTGGTTGCCCTGCCCTTTGGACTCACTATAGCTATTTATTTAAGCGAATATGCCGATCGCCGTTTCCGAAAAATAGTAAAACCTTTACTTGAAGTTCTGGCATCCATTCCCACAGTTGTATATGGTTTCTTTGCCTTAACAGTTGTTACACCGTTCCTGCAAAATATTATTCCCGGCATGGCTGGTTTTAATGCGCTCTCTCCTGGAATTGTAATGGGAATTATGATAATGCCGCTTATTACTTCATTAAGTGAAGATGCTCTCTATGTTATACCCAATTCTATGCGTTTCGGGTCTTATGCATTGGGAGCTTCCCGCTTTCAAACCACCTTTAGGGTATTGTTGCCAGCAGCGTCTTCGGGTATTGGGGTATCTGTGATACTTGCTATTTCAAGGGCTATTGGCGAAACCATGATTGTTGCTATTGCTGCCGGCCAGCAACCACGTTTAACGTTTAACCCGCTTGTTCCGGTTGAAACTATTACAACCTATATAGTTCAGGTAAGTATGGGCGATGTACCTCAGGATTCGCTCGAATTCCGAACCATCTTTGCAGCTGGGATGACACTTTTTGTCTTTACCTTCATTATAAACAATATTGGTCTTTGGTTAAAACGGAAATACCATCAAAAATATGAACTATAGTGTCTATAAGCGGTTGGTCGACCGCTCCTTTGATATTTTTGGATTTGTTGTTTCCCTGGCTGGATTGCTTATTCTGGGTGTTTTTCTTTACCAGATTGCCGAAAAAGGAATTGGTCGGGTCGATTGGCAGTTTGTTACTTCGCTACCATCGAGGTTTGCCGAGAGGGCAGGAATTTTTACCGCATTGATGGGGACAATTTGGATAATGGTATTAACCGCAATTTTTGCCATTCCCCTTGGCGTAATGGCTGCTATTTATCTCGAAGAATATGCAAAACGTACTCGCTTCGGTAATATCCTCGAAATAAACATTTCGAATCTGGCAGGTGTACCTTCAATAATTTACGGTATCCTCGGTCTTGAAGTATTTGCCCGGACATTTCAATTAGGTAACAGCCTTCTTACCGGAAGCCTGACCCTTGCGCTGCTTGTCCTGCCCATAATTATAGTATCCACGCGTGAAGCATTAAGGGCAATACCATTAAGCTTGCGCGAAGGTTCGTATGCATTGGGAGCTTCAAAATGGCAAACCATTTACCGCTTAATACTTCCATCGGCAGCAGGTAGTATAATGACCGGGGTCATCCTGGCTTTATCACGTGCAATTGGCGAAGCTGCCCCTCTAATCGTTGCCGGGGCATTGGTTTATGTTCCGTTTGCACCATCAAGTCCAATGGACGAGTATTCGGTACTGCCTATCCAAATATTTAACTGGGTTTCGCGTCCACAAGAGGCATTCGAAACCAATGCCGCTGCCGGAATAATAGTATTGTTGCTGGTTACCTTTGTTTTAAACGGTATGGCTGTTATCTATCGCAACCATTTACAAAACAAACATAAGTGGTAAAGCCAATTATTTGTTCATTTATTTTGTGAAAATTAAAAAATAATGTCGTATTTTTACGTCATACAACATTAAGAAATATGATTAAAATTGAAGCATTTAGTACCGAACTACAAGAACTTGCAAAGTTTGCCAAAGCAATTTCGCACCCTGCACGTTTGGCAATTCTTAAATATCTGGCAGAAACAAAGACCTGCATTTCTGGCGATATATCAGATTACTTGCCATTAAGCCGAAGTACTGTATCTCAGCACTTGAAAGACCTTAAAGAGTTAGGATTAATTCATGGCGAAATTGACGGCTTAAAGGTAAATTATTGCCTTTGTAACTCAACCATTTTGTCATACAAAACACTATTTGAAGAGTTTTTTAACGAAATAGGCACAGAAAACCAAGATTTAACAACCAACTGTAAATAAGAATTTACTATGGAAAAAATGAATGTACTATTTGTATGTGTCCATAATTCGGCCCGCAGCCAAATGGCTGAAGCTTTTCTAAATCAACTGGCCAGTAATACATTTAAAGCAGAAAGTGCTGGTTTCGAACCCGGTAATCTGAATCCAATTGTAGTGGAAGCCATGAAAGAAAAAGGAATTGACATTTCAAATAACCAGACCAAAAGTGTATTTGACCTATATAAACAAGGACGTATTTATCATTATGTAATAGCTGTTTGCGATGCAACCAGTGCCGAACGATGTCCAATATTTCCGGGAGTAACAAGAAGGCTTAACTGGTCTTTTGAAGACCCAGGTTCTTTTACAGGAACATTTGAGGAAAAATTAACTAAAACAAGATTGGTTCGGGATAGTATTAAAGCTGAAATTGAAAACCTTATTAAAACATATCAGCAAGTAAATTTTTAAAACAATTATATTGACATAATTATGAAAGTATTGATTTTGTGTACAGGTAATAGTTGCCGCAGTCAAATGGCTCATGGATTTTTACAAAGTTTCGACAAAAATATTACTGTTTGTTCTGCTGGTACTGAAGCTTCAGGCAAACTTAACGAAAGAGCAGTTGCAGTAATGAAAGAAGCCGGAATAGATATTAACCATCACACATCCGATTCAGTTGAAAAATATTTGGGTGAAGAATGGGATTATGTAATAACTGTTTGTGGTGGTGCTAATGAAGCTTGTCCGGCTTTTATTGGCAAAGTGAAACACCGCTTACACATTGGTTTTGACGATCCTTCTCATGTAACTGGAAACGACGAATATATTTGGAGTGAATTTCGAAGGGTACGGGACGAAATTAAGAAAGGATTTTACGAATTTTATCTTAATAGCATAAAACAATAATAATGGCAAATATTCTCATTATTTGCAAAGCAAACAGTTGTCGCAGTCAAATGGCGGAAGCATTTTTGAGACAAATTGACAATACCCTGAATGTTTGTTCGGCAGGAATTGTGCCCGCTGTTGAAATACACCCATTCACTATTAAGGTTATGCAAGAAATCGGAATTGACCTTAGTAGTTACAAAACAACGGATATTGCAGAATTTGTAAATCATAAATGGGATGTTGTTATCACTGTTTGTGACTTTGCCGATGAGAATTGCCCAATTGAGATAAAAAAGGCAAAAAAGCGTTTTCATTGCCGTTTCCCCGACCCGGTTGCATATAGAGGAAGCGAAGATGCAAAATTGCAGGTATTTAGAGAAGTAAGAGACCAGATAAAAGATAAAATGGTCGAAATGTACCAGGATTTATAATACTATTATAAAAATAAAAAATGGAAGATATTAAAAACATTGTTAAAGATAAATACAGCCAAATAGCGATGCAAAGTAAAGAACAAAATGAATCATCATGTTGTGGTGCTTCGAGTTGCTGTTCAACTGTTGATTACACGATATTCAGCGAAAATTACGATAAACTTGATGGGTATAATCCCGATGCTGATTTGGGTTTAGGGTGTGGTATTCCTACGCAATATGCAGGCATAAAGTTTGGCGATCATGTTCTTGATTTAGGCAGTGGTGCCGGAAACGATTGTTTTGTGATCCACGCTATTGTTGGAGACGAAGGAAAAGTTACCGGGTTGGATTTTACTGAGGCAATGGTTCTCAAAGCGGTTGAAAACAATAAAAAATTGGGCTATACCAATGTTGAGTTTGTTAAAGGCGATATTGAAGAAATGCCTTTCCCCGATGCGAGTTTTGATGTGGTGGTTTCGAACTGCGTGTTAAACTTAGTGCCCGACAAAAATAAAGCTTTTGCAGAAATTATGCGGGTTTTAAAACCCGATGGCCATTTTTGTGTATCCGATGTGGTTACCAAAGGCAATTTACCGGAAGCGCTCAGAAAAGATGCTGAAATGTATGCCGGCTGTGTTTCAGGAGCCATCGACGAAGATGAATACCTTGACCTCATCGGGAAACAGGGGTTTAATAACATCCGCGTTCACAAAGAAAAAGAAATATCCATTCCTGCCAGTATACTTGGTAATTATCTCACATTAGAAGAAATGGCGAGTTTTCAAAATGGCGAAATTGGGATTTTTAGTATAACAGTATCGGGTTCTAAAAATCTAATATTAAATTTTTTAAACTCTTAACTATGGGAACAGCAAAACAACTTTCATTTTTTGACCGATACCTTACCTTATGGATATTCCTGGTAATGTTTGCCGGGGTAATTATTGGTTATTTTATGCCAGGTATTTCAATATTTTGGAACTCCTTAAGTTCCGGAACTACGAATATACCTATTGCCATTGGGCTTGTGCTGATGATGTTCCCTCCTCTGGCAAAAGTAAAGTACGAAAAATTGCCACTGGTATTTAAAAATCTCAAACTTCTAAGTTTATCGCTAACGCAGAACTGGATTATCGGCCCACTTGTCATGTTCTTTTTGGCTATCATTTTTCTGCACAACTATCCCGGTTTAATGGTTGGGGTTATTTTGGTTGGTTTAGCCCGTTGCATTGCAATGGTGCTTGTATGGAACGATCTTGCAAAAGGAGACACTGAACTGGCTGCCGGCTTAGTAGCGTTTAATGCTATTTTTCAAGTATTTCTCTATTCTGTCTACGCCTACATATTTATCACTTTTCTGCCTCCATTGTTTGGTTTGACAGGTGTTGCGGTTGATGTTTCCATTTCCGAAATAGCGGTAACCGTATTAATTTATCTGGGAATTCCATTTGCGGCAGGACTTGTTTCGAATATCGTTTTGAGAAGCTGGAAGGGAAGCGAATGGTATTATACCAAATTTATACCTAAGGCTTCGTGGATAACTCCTATTGCCTTGTTGTTTACCATATTTGTGATGTTCTCGCTTAAAGGGGAGAATATTATTGAATTGCCCCTGGACGTAATTCGGGTAGCGATTCCATATACTATTTACTTTGCTTTCATGTTTTTTTCGACCTTTTTTATCGCGAAATGGATGGGAGAGGGGTACGAAAAATCAACCACGATGGCTTTTACCGCTGGCAGTAATGATTTTGAACTGGCCATTGCAGTGGCTATTGCCGTATTTGGCATTAACTCGCAGGCTGCTTTTGCAACAGTTATTGGCCCATTGGTGGAAGTGCCGGTTATGGTTGCCTTGGTGAATGTGTCTTTTGGGTTGAAGAAAAAGTATTTTTAAAATGTAAAAATTAGATTTTCAGATCAGATTGCAAAAACCTCCTCAACGCCTCCACATAAAAAACCAATGGGTACATTTTTTCGTCGTACCAAAGCGCTGCAAAGTATAATCCTATTGGGCTGGATGGTAATGGGTAGTTTTGAGTCCTACTGTCAAGCCATTCAAATCCTTTGATGCAGGCTTCCCTATTGTATAGGGTCAGTGCGCAAATAGCGAGGGAAGTTTCCTCGATGGTTCCCGGAATATCTTTATGTCCGCCCCAGCTACCATCTTCGTTTTGCTGAGATACCAGGTATTGCATACCAGATGTGATCATTGCCATTAACTGATCTTTTATTCTCCCATGAACACATTTGTTGTGCAGACAATCATCCAGATAAACTACCACTTTAGAGGTTCCATATACCGGATTTTTTTGTTCCCTGGCAAGTTGGTTGCCAAACCAAAGCGGACTCCAGCTTCCATCGTCTGCCTGTAGTTTTTGTAGGTAATTGGTGGCTTTTAATGCACAGCGGTAAAATACGCGATGCGTTTCGAACGAAATGTTTTTGCCTAATTTCTCCACAGCGGTCAAAAGGGCAACTATAGCATGTCCTGTTAAATCAGCACAACTGCTGTCGAACGGCAACCGCCCCCAACCCTTACAGAAGGCAGGGAATCCTCCATCGGAGTTTTGGACTCCTGCAAGCCACCTACATCCGTTTACAATGGCCTCTGTTTCCTCTGGTGTTCCCTCGTACATTTGAAGCAATGCTAAAATGGCTCCCGGAGTATCGTCAGCATCGGGAACAGAACCGGAAAAATTTGTCCATCCCCAACCACCTGGTTTTGCTCCGTTGAAAGGGTGTTTTTCTTTATATTGTATGGAGAGGAGGTGTTTTTTTACTGTTTGAATCTTATCTGGATTCAATACTTCCGTAAGCTGGTGGCCCAATGCTTTTATGCCCAATGTTGTCACCCAGGTTGATAAATCGGTGTCTATGGGCCAGCTACCATCGTTTCGTTGTTGGTTTTTCAGAAATGTTATACCTTTTTTAACCACTTGGTTATTTCCATTATCACTGGCAATTAAGCACATACTCACAAACCCGGTGAGAGGGATGGCTTCGAGAAATCCGCCACTTTCGGGCATCAACCTGCTTAGTTTTTTAATTGCAGGCATAATACTACTATTTCGGACAGGCCGGTAAATCGAAAATCCTTTTTTTCGTTTCGCATGGATATAAATTCCAACCCCAATTAGCGCGGGAATAGCATAGCTCACAACCTGCATATTAAAAAACCGGTACCACGAAGCGGGTAACAGTGATAACTCGAAAGGTAATTGGGGGATCTGGTTACAAACACTATAGGGAAGAACTCCGCAAACAGTGAGCATGGATAAAATGGGGACTGAAAAGGTATAATCCTTTCCATAAAAATTAAGAATGGAAGAGGTGATATTCTCTGCTTGTAACGAAATATTTTTTTGGGATAAATACCCCTCTATCTTTGATAGCGTAGAATTTTTGGCTTCAACATTTGTTTGACAATAAAATATAGCCGCATAGCTCAGCAAGCTGGTGCTGACATTGCTTTGACTTTTCGGGGTATCGCCAAAACCACCATCGGAATTGATGTTATTGCAAAGCCAATTGTAGCCACTGATGATTTTTTGTTCATCGTTTGGATTACCGTTTATTTTTAAAGCAGCTATAGCCACAGCAGTCGATAGAGCGCTTGAGGATAATTGCCCTGTCCAGAACCCTTTGCTGTTTTGTTCCATCAACAATTGGGAACATGCTGTTTTAAAGTTATTTTCGATAGTTTCTCTTGTCATGATTAATTTGTTAAAGCACCAAGAGCCAGTAGTGCATAAAAGGTGTATTCCACATCAGGATCAAGATCCAGATGTGTGGCACAGAATCCTCCATTGGTATAAAGCGAATCTACAAATTTTAAACAGTCGGGAGTAACGAGCCTTAAATCAGCTTTCGCAAACTTCAGGGCATATAATGAAACACCTGTAGAAAGCAGATCTCCTATCGGAGCTTTTTGTAAAGCTGCAAAACTTCCATTTTTCCTGTAAAAAGAATGAATTTTTGTTTCCAGTTCTTTTACCGGCTTCCCAAAGCTAAAATCGAGTACCAGCTTTGCTGCTGCAACAGAACATGGCATGGCTCCTGCAATTTCCTGCGTTTTTATCCTTCGTTGAATTTTATACAATTCAGTATATTCCTCCAGATAATAATAGGTAATCAAACTCAAAAAGTTCGAATATATGGCTTTTGAATTTTCCGGTTTGGCTAAATCGTTTTTGACCTGCAAGACTAAATTGGATGGAAGCGTTTCATATTCAAAAAGTTTTGCATATAATATGGCGGCACTATGCAAATAAACACCCTCCAGTTTGGAGGAATGTATTATTTCTTTCACATAGTTTCTTAGGTTGGGCATTAATTCTGTTATATCAAGGGCTTCAGTAATATAACAGCCAAATAATGTATAGTACAGGTCACATTTACCACCTTTATCAGCAAAGCCGCCTTGCTTGGTGTGTTGTGATTTAATAAAGTCCTTTATTTCGTCAATGGTTTGTGTATCGAGGAGTTTTAAAGAATTTTTCAACACACTTTCGAGGGAGTTTGCCTGGAATTTTTTGAGCGATTTCCGCGCAGCAAGCTTAAATATAGTCTTTGAAAGTTTTTCCCAATATTTCATGCAACGCTAATTTTAAGCCAATATTTTGAAAATCTTTCAAACAAATATTTGTGCGGTTAATGTAATCTTTCAGCAGTTCTTCAGCTTTTTCACGCGTCTTATATGTTGCTACTAATTGATGAATAACCTCCATTTCGTTTGAACTAAAGGCCCGATCAAATATTTCTTTGTCCGAAGCAGTTAATTGCTCTGCAAGCAGGGAGATCATTATGGATGGTTTTTCCAATTCAAAATCTCCATCCTGACTGATGAAATCTTCCAAATCATCTGTAATTTGATAAGCAATTCCAATATGGTTGCTAAACTGGTCTAATAAGCTTATGGCAGCTCCGTCAGCTCCCGCAGCAGTAGCTCCAAGTAACAGGGAAACTTTGAAAGCGGCGGCTGTTTTATGTTGAAATACTGTTAAAATATCGTTGAGCGGAAGAATTTCTTTGTTTTTTAATGAAATGAGTTCGGTACCTTGTCCGATAGAGAGGGTGCGGTGCCCTTGCACTACCACTTTGATACAATCGCGGATTGTTTCGGAAGGAAAGGTGGTTTCTGTTAATAAACGATACCCTTCTCCAATCATCAAGTCTCCAATGTTAATGGCAATTGGCACGCCATATCGGGCATGTAGGGTTTCTTTACCATAGCGGATATCGTCGTTATCCTCAATATCATCGTGTATCAGCGATGCTTTGTGAAAGCATTCCACTGAAAGCGCTAATCGGTTTAAATTATGCGGATCAATTTGTTTGCAAAAGGCTTCATATGCCAAAACTGTAAGTAGCGGTCGGAGGCGCTTTCCTCCAGCCAGGAGCGATTCCCTTACAATTTGTTCTGTGGTATTCTGCGAAGGTTCCAGAATTCTGCTTAATTGCTCTTCGCCAAAAATAGAAGATGTTCGGTTGCGAAGGTAGTTGAGGTTCAGCAGGCGGAAAGTTGAGTTTTTATCAAAATGATAAATCTCTTCTTTAATCCATTCCGAATCAGCCAATGTATCTGTACATCCGCATGATAATAGGGGAATTCCAATACTTGGAATGGAAAATTTACTTACCGATACAAACATTTTTTGTAAAACTTCCATACACCCAACCCCAATAACGGCATCTACTTTTCCGCTTTCAATCAGTCGGGCTGTAATAGTTGTACCTTCCGTAACTATGGCAACATAGCCAAGATTTTCGGCTTCACGCAGGAGGCCGGAGATGCTGCAGTTTCCACATTCGCTGCATAAAAGGCCTAATTCATCTTGTTCTCCTTTGCACAGCTTACTGTTCTTTAAGCATTGGGGCAATAACAAAATACGTCGGTTATATGGAACGGCTCCAACAACAGTTCGCCAAATAGCATTGCCACAACAAACCATAACAAAGGCTTTAAACTCGGTGCTCCATCCGTTTTTTTCGAGAAGCATAGTTGCCAGATCCTCCAATGTGGAATACGATACCGGGGGCATAATATTCTGTTGAACAAAATAGGCTTCAACTGTTTTCCGAATGCTATGACGAATATCCTTTGCAACAGGAACATCGAGTGATAGTTCTTTACCAATCATTTTAATCCTTTTTAAAATCAACCATAAGCACCCATTCCGAAAAAGGCTGTTTTCTTTGCTAGCCTATAAACCCAATTCTTTTCAGGGATGGATGGGCAGGAGCCATGACTGGTAACAACGGGAGCTTTTTCAAATTCCAACAACATGTTTTGTCTATTCGAAGTATTTATAGCTTGATGTTTCTCTGAAAAATCTTTTAACCATGCAGGATCTTCCATTAAAACACATCCTTTTGTTTTTTGAAGGATGCTTTTTCTGAAATCTTCCAGAAAGATCGAGTTTTCATACACCTCTTTTAAATTACCATCAACAATATTTTCGCGCGAAAGTTGAATTACCGGGCAGGGTTCAATGTTTCCTGCGGCATTAATATGGTGGCTTAGCCCTTCGGCAGCCGGACAAAAAGGTTCACCATCAGCCCGCCAGTAAGAGTCTATCATAACTATCGGGTATTTGGTTCTTCCCTCTACCAGGAAATTTCTTAACCTGAAAATATCATCGCTGCTGAGCGCTAAGTCATAATTTGGATTTTCTCCGGCAGGACGGTAAATATAGTACCAAACGTACAATGCCCCTTTATCGTGAAGCATCTGTATAAAGTCATCGGATAAGGCCATTTCGATATTCGATTTACAAACGCTAACGGCTACTCCGGTAACTAATCCATGCTTAGCTGAGGTGCCTATTGCCTGAAGCGCACGGTTATAAATGTTGCTTCCGCCACGACGGATATCTGCCACGATCTCATCTCCCTCAAAACTGAATAGGGGAGTAACATTGGCAAGTTTTCGTAATTTCTTGGCAAGGGCTTCAGTAAAAAGAGTTCCATTAGAGAATAATTGAAAATAGCAATCAGGATGCTTCTCAAAAATTTCGAGCAATTGCTTATAGATTAATGGCTCTCCCCCCAGAATTCCAAAAAAGTAGGAACCATGTTTCTTACTCTCCTCAATTATGGAATGAATTTTTTCAATATCCAGATACTCCTTATGACCGTTTGTGGTTACCCAGCATCCTTGGCATTTCAGGTTACAATCGTTGGTAACCGAGATAAATTGAAAGGCTGGAAAAAGTTCCCCTTTTTCCTTTCGTTTTTTGAATTTTCGAAAGCCAATCCACCCTTTCCATCCCATGTTGATGATAAGTTTTTGTTTGCAACGGAGGTCTGTTTTTATGAAATTTGATAGAATTGACATAAGAGATAAAACGTAATTTAATTTTAATAATTGTAAATAATTAGCGAATTCCGCTTTCTTTCAGGGCATTATCCCGTTCTTCATTAGCTTTGTTCATAGCTTCATTTCGGATAATCGATTGCCGCTTCACTTTGCGTTGTTCAAGGGCGGTATAAACATCGCTTCCTAAAATATCGTCAATATCTTGTGCTTGCCTTTTTTGTTCGGCTATTTCGTCAATTACTTCGGAGCCACCTATTGCTCCTCCATGCTTATATTTAGGGAAAATAATAGCTGTATGCGGACAAATGCGGGCACATGCCGGACAGTTGTTTTTGCATCCATGAGGATTTTCAACTGTTACCTTCCCTGTCGTTTTAGTATAAACACCAAAAAGGCAAAAATCGGCGCATTGTCCGCAAGAGGTACAGCGGGAATAGTCGATAATTGGATACCATGCCGGCCATTCCGAATCAGTTTTTATTTCGGTAAAGGTTGCAGGTTGGTTGTTATTTTGGCAAAAGGTCGATATTTCCTGAAGGATCTGTTCGTTATTCAGTTCTACAAAATTGACATAACTTACAGGTAATTGAGAAATATTAATATTATTTTTCTCTAACAAAAGATTCATTGCCCTTGGATAACAACCCACAATCAAATACTCATTCCCCGATTGAAAAACGGCATTAAGTTTTTGGTCATTTAAAGCGGAAAGTCCACATAAATCAGATAGTTTGACTATATCGGCACTCTTTTCACTCAGAAACTCTTCAATAAGTTTAAATCGCTCCGAATTTATTATTTCCCCTCCACACTGACAGACTACTATACTTTTTCCCATAAACAAAAAACAAGGTAACTTATTATGTTATAAGTAGGACTTTACAATTTACAAATATAGTATTCCTTATTAATTTAGGAGGAAAATGCGAAAGGTATACTATGATTTCATTATCAGATACTTTATTTAGTTTTTACCCTACTTGTTAATTGGAATAAAATTTTATTTTCATTATTTTTTTTGAACAAATCAAGAAAACGATTAAATTACCGCATTATTAATTTCTAACCCATGAAACATCCATTTAGTGCGTATTTCACAAATACAACTGAAGAAATCAAATGGATGTTCCATCTGACCAATAACCTAAATAAATTATTTACAGATGAAACCCTCGTTTATGTTTAAATTTTTCCTGGTATTTATCATTTTTTTGAGTTATTCAGCATCTGTAAAAGCTGAAATTAGGCTTCCCCATGTAATTGGAAACAATATGGTATTGCAACGGGATGTTAAAACTCCGATTTGGGGATGGGCTGCGAAAGGAGAAAAAATTAAGTTTTTGTTTGCAGGGAAAAAATATGCTGCTACAGCAAATGAAAAAGGTAAATGGTTGATTTTTCTGGATCCATTGCCTGCCGGAGGCCCTTACGAACTATCTATTACCGGAACAAATCACATTATTTTAAGAAATATTTTAATTGGCGAAGTCTGGGTTTGTTCTGGCCAGTCGAATATGGAATGGCCTCTAAGCAGTGTTAATAATGCTCAAAAAGAGATTGCAGAAGCAAACTATCCTAATATTCGCCTTTATACAGTTCCTAAGAAAATTAGTTCAAGTCCTAAGGACGATTCAGAGGCAGGTGAATGGCAGGAATGCTCCTCTGCTACAGTACCCGGATTTTCTGCTGTAGGATATTTTTTTGGTCGAAACCTTTCCCAAAACCTGAACATACCCATTGGGCTGATTAATAGTTCGTGGGGAGGAACAGTGTTGGAAACCTGGGCAAGTATAGATGCAATTTCTTCTATTCCTGATTTTCAGGATGCTTTAAAAGAAATGAAAACCAGGGATTTAGAAAAGTTGGAAGCTGATAACGAAAAATTAATGAAGGATTGGACCAATAAATTAAATTCAGATGATCTTGGAAATCAGCAAAAATGGCAATTAGCGGAGTTTCCAGATAGTGTCTGGAATACCATGATAATTCCCACTACATGGGAAAAGACCGGACTAAATATGGATGGGGTTGTATGGTTCAGAAAAGAAATTATACTGGATTCGGTTGAAGTTGCAAATGGAATTACCATAAACCTTGGTGCTATTGACGATAGCGATGAATCGTTTATAAATGGTGAAAAAGTAGGAGAAACATGGAATCAATACAGCAAAAAACGGGTTTATAAAGCAGCTCCCAATCAGTTAAAAACAGGTAGAAATGTTATTGCTGTTCGTGTAATTGATACAGGAGGTGGCGGAGGTATTTGGGGAGAGCCATTTGATGTTTTTTATACTTCCTCAAAAGGGGATGTTTCGTTGGCCGGAAATTGGAAATATAACGTTGGAATAAACCCTGGTCCAAATCCAAATGCTCAAACTGGCCCAAATGCTTATCCAACATTGCTTTTCAATGGAATGATAAATCCTATTCTTCCTTATGCAATTCAGGGGGCTATCTGGTACCAGGGAGAATCGAATGCTTCACGGGCTTACCAGTACGAAACTTTGTTTCCATTGTTAATTAACGATTGGCGGAAACAATGGAATAACCCAAACTTATCGTTTTTATATGTACAACTTGCAAATTATATGGCATCGAAACCAACGCCAGAAAATAGCGAGTGGGCCGAACTCCGTGATGCTCAGCAAAAAACATTGTCGGTTAACAAAACTGGAATGGCTGTAATTATTGATATTGGTGAGGCAACAGATATTCATCCCCGAAATAAGCAGGATGTAGGTTATCGTTTGTCGTTGGCAGCCCGAAAGGTTTCATATAATCAGGATATTGTATTTTCTGGTCCAACATATGAGTCGCATTCAATAGATAGTAATAAAGTAGTCCTCAAATTTAACAATGTTGGGGGAGGCTTGGTAGCGAAAGATAAATATGGATATCTGAAAGGGTTCTCCATTGCTGGCGAAGTCCAGAAATTTGTTTGGGCTAAAGCAGTTATTGAGGGGGATAAAGTAATAGTCTGGAGCGAAAATGTCGGAAGTCCCGTTGCAGTTCGGTATGCCTGGGCAGATAATCCAGAAGATGCAAATTTCTACAATTTAGAAGGATTACCGGCATCGCCTTTCCGAACAGACAGCTGGAAAGGGATAACACAATAAAAAAGGGGCGATTAGCCCCTTTTTTATTATCCGGTTAACCCAGTCTGTCTTGTATAACTTTCCTGAGCATTAATATAAAATGCTTTATATTTTATAAAATGGTTTCCTCTTTCGAATTCCCAAATAACATTTTTGGCTTTATAAATTTTACCAATGCAAGCTTCAAAAATGAGGGTATAGTGAATGCCGGTAGCTCTCCATGCTTCTAAAATTGAATTAAACCTTACACTTCGGTCGGCAAAATGGCCAATTACCGGAAGATGGTATTTTTTTTGACTGCGTTTTGCATAAATCCTTTGTTTTGCTTCTTCAGCATCAGAGTGCCCGTGACCGTGTCCTGACATATACGTTTATTTTAAAATCGAAATAAAATTAATAAAAAAACATTTGTTCTTACGTTTTTGAATAGGAATTGTTCTATTTCAATTGGTTTTTAAATTTATAGGATACAAGAATGTTGATTTTTTAGGATTGTTATTATACATAATCAACAAAAAGTTAATTCATTTTTATAATGGCAAAACAGTTATTTTTTTATTATATTCATATAATGCAATTTATAGAATTTAAGTAGATACTAGAATTGCAAAAGATCGATAGTTTAGGATTTGTAATATTAAGTTAATGTTAAATTAACATGAAACAAATATTACTATCAATTCATGGAAAAGAATTTTTATATCTTTCGCCCTTGAAATAAGATTGAAATTTAACTAAATAATATTATTGTATGTTTGGTCTTGATGCTGGTTTAACTACTGTTTTAATAATTTGCATTCTTGCAGCTTGTATTTTCGAATTTATCAATGGGTTTCACGATACTGCCAATGCTGTTGCCACTGTTATTTATACCAATTCCCTGAAACCTTCCGTAGCTGTTGTTTGGTCAGGTATCTGGAACTTTATTGGCGTTTATTTCGGAGGTATAGCTGTTGCAATGGGAATTGTTAATTTGCTTCCCACGGCTATTTTAATTGACCAAAGCATTTCTCATAGCGTTTCGATGATACTCTCGTTAATACTTACAGCTATATTATGGAATGTTGGAACATGGTATTTTGGAATACCATGCTCCAGTTCTCACACACTTTTAGGTTCGATTTTTGGGGTTGGTATAGCTTATGGTTTATTACCAGATACAGCCGCTGTAGCGCTAAATTGGTCAAAAGTGAAAGATGTAGGCATTGCTTTATTAATATCGCCTGTATTTGGATTTGGTATGACTATGGCTTTGGTTCTGCTCTTAAAGAAGAATGTTAAGAATAAAGTTATTTTTAATGAACCTGGAAAGAAGAAAGCTCCACCTTTGTGGATTCGTTCTATCTTGGTATTGACTTGTACAAGTGTGAGTTATGCGCATGGCTCTAATGATGGACAAAAGGGAGTAGGCCTCATGATGATTATCCTTATTGGTCTTATTCCCGCCCATTTTGCATTAAATCATGCAAAAGACCCCCAGGAGTTACTTTCGCATGTAAATAAAATTGAAATTGGAATATCAGCTGTTGATTATAAAGCATTGAATACAGAGAATAAGTCGAGCCTGATAATTATTGGTGAAAAGGTTGACGATATTCAGGCATCATTGTTAAATGTCAAGTCTTTTACTGAATTAAAAAACAATCAGCCGTTTGAAATTAGAAAGGACTTAATTTTCATTTCAAAAGAAATGTCAAAGATATTTGCGCATCAGCCCGGCGAACCCAAACTAAAAATTGCTCCTGAAAATAAAGCACTAATTGAAAAAGAAGTAAAAAAAGCAAAAGCATTTACAGAATATGCTCCATGGTGGGTAATATTTGTTATATCGATTTCATTAGGTATTGGCACAATGGTTGGTTGGAAAAGAATTGTTGTTACAATTGGAGAGAAGATTGGTAAGGAGCACTTATCTTATGCTCAGGGAGCATCTGCCGAACTTGTAGCAGCTAGTACCATTGGGGTATCGTCATTATTAGGCCTTCCGGTCAGTACAACCCATGTGCTTTCATCAGGCGTTGCAGGATCAATGGTTGCAACAAATGGATTAAAAAACCTACGGATGAAGACAGTAAAAAGTATTTTAATTGCATGGTTAATTACTTTACCCGTTACTATTATTGTTTCCGG
>Ga0316608_1000060_pt1 | contig 58651 bp, 52 predicted proteins | sample MIS2016152B_MG_FD_207673 | JGI IMG/M metagenome (GOLD analysis project Ga0316608, IMG submission 207673) | Microbial mat bacterial communities from Middle Island sinkhole, Lake Huron, Michigan, United States - MIS.2016.152B | ecosystem: Environmental > Aquatic > Freshwater > Lake > Sediment... | reverse complement strand
AAGCTTACCCAGTGCTATTCCTCTTCAAAATGTGCCTGTTCCAACAATACACCCCAGCCCTCTGATTCACTCAAGGCTTTTCTGCAGCAACACACCACACTATGATTGTGTACTTCGTCTTCTAACTGTAACCCATAGAAACACATCAAGGAGATTATATCATTGACTCGTTCTTCGGAAGTAAGAAGCTGCCATGTGTAACGAATACGCTACCTCAAGGTCAAGTAAGAAAATATTTTTTGAAAAATTTAGTTAGTATTTGTTGACATTTAGTACAAATTAAATTCATATAAGCAAGGATGTAATTTTTTAAACACTTAAACAACATAATTATGAATAGATTAAATGAATTTCCGTTAGATCAAGTATTAAATCGTGATGCCATGAAAAGTATAGTAGGAGGAGTAAAGCCAACCGACGACAATCGCAACCTAAAATTTGACAGTGGCGTGCTTGTAGGACGGGACGGCATGGGGTATGGGCAAGGCTCCCACAGTGTGATGATTAGACCTGATTCTTTTAATCCACCATCAGGTGTTAGAGCAACCTATACGTGGGATATAGGTAGGGATTTCGTTGAGGCTCGAGAGAAGATTAGTAGTGGTTGCACAATACTTTAATGCCTTGTACTTATTTTGAGCTTCCATAAAGACAGCTACCCTTTACTATAGCGGGTAGTTGTCTTTTTATTGGATAAGTTTGCTACTCCACTCCATTTGCTCTCTATGAAATTTGAGCAGTCGAGGTTCAGACGAATTTATATCATATTCTATGTCTGCTTTGCATACATAGCGTTGCGAAATTCTTTGTCCGAAGAGCTCACTCAGCGGGTCGCTATGCGGGAACATCTGAACATAATCAACAGTGAAATAACGCTGTTTTATGAGCTGTGGTATGTGCTGGACCAGCTGCTCGAGGCTACTGATTTTCGTGTTAGCTATAGTGCATAACTCGACCAGAAAATACATGCTTTCTCCTCGTTTCATATGCGGTACGCTAGCGAAAGTAGTGTTGGCCTCTGTGTTAGTAAAAGTAAGTGTACCAGGGGGTAGGCCAACTTTTTCACTAAAAATATCGTCTGTTTCGAAAAAAAGTGCCCCGCCAAAGCTAACCATTTGTGTTACTTTATGGTCTTCAAGATCGTAAAGTGGCATCTCTATATCTAGCCATTCGCCATTTCTACAAATGGTAAGCCTCACTTCTGACGCGTGGGCATTATTCATTGCCATATCCAAAGTAACTAAGTGAGGGCCTATGACTTGGCCATCTACAGCCCATAAGATATCTCCAGCAATTAGCTTACCGTCTGCAGGTGTTCCATTCAAGACGCGCACCACTTGGATAGCGTTACCCAATGCCGTCGGAAATTGTTTAACATATGCTTTGACTTTTGCTTTCGGGAAATTTCGGTACTTCACCCCGTCATTAAGCGAATAAGTGGCTGTAATGGCACCTATGTGTTTTCTCACAGGTATTTTGCCATGTCTTATAAATGGGAGCGCATACTGGATGTAAGCAGGGTGAAGTCCAATACCAAAATTTTCGTCACTTGCATAATTCAGCGCTATAGCCTTTTCTTGGCTATCCACAATCGGAGATCCACTAGATCCTCCTTTGGTGTTCATACTCACATTGATAGAATGCTGTGGCATAGAGCCCATTACCTCATGTATGCTAGATACGTTGCCTGTATGCATAGAAGCTCCTTTGCCCTCGTTGTTACTAACAATAAAAACAGCTTGGTTAATTGCAGGAGCAGTATTGCTCAATGTCATCGTCGTTGCATCGTTAGGAATTTCCTCAGGTGGTACTTTCAGAAAAGCATAATCCAGCCATGGATCATAGTAACACAACTTGGCATCTGCTTGCTCGCCGTTATAGAAAGTGACGTTGTAAGTGTTAATTGCCATAGGGTCTACCACATGCCTGTTGGTTAGTATAACGCCTTGTGTTTTGTCAACAATACAACCAGTACCTTCTCTTTTCGTAATAATAGGCCCGTAGGCTTTTAGTGATGTGCTTGTATGAACCGTGACCACCGATCTTTTAGTATTCTCTATGACTTTGGCCTTAAATGTATTCTTGCTAGAGGATACTGGTGCATTAAGACACAATAGAATACCTATTAAAATTGGCATTGTGGTTCTTGGCATAGCTTTTATTGTTTGTGCTGAATTGTGGTTAACCGTTACTTATACTTGGTGTAACTAATATAATAAGCAAAAGTTATTACTTTTTTATAAAAAAAGACAAATTTGCGCAGTATTTAACTATGTGTAAGCTTAAATATTGTTTAGTATATCTTTATCACTCGGCATAACCAATTTAGACTCACAATCAGGTGCTTGCCAAGCCGTAACCCGGTTAATCAAGCGCTTGTCTCTTTTTGCATGATTGACGTCCCAATATGGCAAGAAAGACATTTCTTTTTAGTGCAGAAATTATTGAAAAGTTCAACTAGAGCTTGCGAGTCAAAAGCACTTTCTGCCTTGATGCCCACATCTTCCCACTGGCGTATGATGGCATTATGCTCTGCAGGGAGATGCTGTAAAATGGCGATAGCTCGGTCTACATAGTCTTGTTCATCCTTGGCCTTGCCGTAGGCTACGAGCAAAGGTACTGCGGTATTGATAAGAATATGCTCAATGCTAGATTTTCCGAGACCAGGAATCTTTGTTTTACTCTGGTTTTTAAATCGGTAGTGCTTTTGCCAGTAGGCGGATTGTACAACGGCCAACTTCGTGTAGAGTATTTTAGTCGGGGTATTGACTAGTAAATCAAAGATACTTGGATGTTGGTGCAGTAGTTTCGCAAACTGAGCAATGCGAATGGTTGGAAAATTAGCAGGCCGTAGCCGAAAGAACTTCCATTGGCTTTCCTGTACTTTACCCACTTTGAGTGGGTATTTATAGGCCAGATAGTTGTACTCTTTCTTGAGTGTTTCTAGGTAGGCATCTTGTTCTTCCTTGTTGGTGGGTAGCAAGTTGGCTTGGCCCAGCAGGAGTGCTTCTAGCTGTAATAAATTGTCTGCGTGTTGAGCAAGTGTCTTTAGCGGCAAGTTGAGGGCGAGGTCTAGAAAAGTGCTGCTGTTGACTTTAAAGCCAAAGGTATAAGCCAAAAGTTGATAAGCGGTTGCTTCCCATCCACCTTTGTTATCTTCCAAAAGCCGGTAGACCAGGTTGTTTTTATGCGTCAGGCGCTGGAAGAGTGCCTTATCTAACATAGAAGCCTTAAGGAGGTCTGTCACCTGAGGAAGTTGCTTGGCACAGGGAATAGCAGCGTCGTTGTGCATGATCTTTTGGTATTGCTGGTGTAATTGAGGGGCAACTCTGTCTTTTAAAACTAGGGTAGGCATGAGCGTACCATCTTGCTGCTGAATGTCTTTATCATGGTTCCAGACCACGTGCAAGATGACATTGTCGTAGGCCTTGTCGGTTTGATGTTGGTGGGTGTACCAGTCTGAGGCATTGATGTGCATCTCTATATGGCCATACCAGGTGACATCATTGATGACAACACTACCTTTGAGGAAGTCTGGCCCTGCGTGGTCATTGCGTGTGCCAGGATGGGAGATGCTCAGTGATTCGCCTTGACAAGTGGTGAGGGATTTTTTGTCAAAGTATTGAAGCTTCCAGACATAGTAGAGGAAATCTTCTTGCATGGTTGGTCGCCTTTGTGGGTTGTCGGGGTCTTGTGTGCTTTATCTCACCGCATATCAATGACTTCGACCCCTTTATGCGCTTCAGCATTAAAGCTAAAAAATGCTTTGTCAAACTTTAGATCGTACTCAAAATTTGTAATGAAGAAACTGTATCGGCTCTGGTTGTTGTCGGTCACTTGTGCGCATTCGATGTGTTTTGTAGCACGCTCTACTGTGATTCTTACCTTGGATAGGGAATTTTCTACGTCTTTGGCAAGTAATTCTACACTGTCATAGACATGCCCATTTTCCTGATGGGTATCAAAACGGCAAAGCGTGTAGTCTCGTCGATAATTAGCAAAAATAGTCCAAGGTGTTACAGCTTTTTGTTCAGGGTCGTGATCCGTGATTTGCACTTCATTAGCATCTTTCAGGTAGGTCCATACTGTTTGGCCGTTGCTGACTACTTCTTGTCCGTCTATGGTGAGGCGATACTGATTGCCCTGGACAGTGATTTTCCCTTCCAATGTTGCTTCTAGCTCACCCTGAGGTGATCGGCTGCTATACGTAAAGGTTGCCTGAAAGCTGCGTTGACTGATGCTGTCAAGTAGTGCAAAAGCCGCTTCTTGGTGCTGCGCTATGCCGGGATTGAAAGGGGCACTCAGGAGAAATAAGAGACAGTATTTTTGTATTCTGTAGTATCGCATTTTACTATTGGACCGAGCCAACGCTTATGGAAGTCGTGTGCTCCCTACTTATTAGTTATTACCCAATGTCTATCTTATCGCTGTCATATATTTTCTTCCATTCCTTTGAGCATTTGCTCTAGGCTGTACGTGTCTGGTACTAATACTTCGCGTGCTTTACTACCTTCGAAAGGCCCTACGATGCCTGCTGCTTCGAGCTGATCGATGAGTCTTCCTGCACGGTTATAGCCTAGCTTCAGCTTTCTTTGAATCAGAGAAGTACTGCCTTGCTGATGGGCTACTACCAGGCGTGCCGCTTCTTCAAACATCAGGTCTTTTTCTCCTAGGTCTATGTCATATTGCTCTGCTCGATCCTCCTCGTAAGCAGGCAATAAATAAGCAGACGCATAGCCTCGTTGCGAGCCTATGTAATCGCAAATACATTCTACTTCCTCTGTGTCTAAAAAAGGACATTGAAGTCGAATAATCTCTGAGTTCATGGAAATAAGCATGTCACCCCGCCCCACAAGCTGCTCTGCCCCACCCGCATCCAAGATAGTCCTGGAATCGATCCGAGAAGTTACTTTATAGGATATCCTCACAGGGAAGTTCGCCTTGATGATACCTGTGATCACATTGACAGAAGGCCGTTGGGTGGCCAGTACTAGGTGGATGCCGATGGCCCGGGCCAGCTGTGCCAGCCTGGCAATGGGGGCTTCAATTTCTTTGCCAGCTGTCATCATCATATCAGCAAACTCGTCAATGACTAGCACAATATAGGGCAAGAAATGATGCCCCTTTTCTGGATTGAGCCTGCGCCGTACAAACCGCTCGTTATATTCCTTGATATTTCTGACACCAGCTTCCTTGAGCAATTCATAGCGTTGGTCCATCTCTAGGCACAGAGAATTGAGTGTATGAATAACTTTTTTGGTTTCTGTAATGATGGGTTCTTCATCACCCGGCAGCTTGGCTAGAAAGTGGCGCTCTAGTTTGTTATACAAAGAAAGTTCTACCTTTTTGGGATCTACCAGTACAAGCTTGAGCTGTGAAGGATGTTTTTTGTAGATCAGTGAGGCAAGAACTACGTTGAGTCCTACGGATTTTCCCTGTCCAGTAGCCCCTGCAATCAGTAAGTGGGGCATGCGGGCCAAGTCTGCCATAAACGTCTCATTAGCTATAGTCCTGCCCATGATGATGGGTAGCTCCATGTTACTTTTGATGAATTTCTCTGTCGCAAGTATGGACCTCAGAGGCACCATCTCTCTGTTTTTATTAGGCACTTCAATGCCAATAGTGCCTTTGCCAGGAATAGGTGCAATAATTCGGATACCCAGTGCGGATAGGCTCAACGCAATGTCATCTTCTAGGTTTTTGATCTTGGATATTTTAATGCCTGCTTCCGGCACAATCTCATAAAGCGTCACTGTAGGGCCAATAGTCGCTTTGATGCTGGAGATGCCGATCTTAAAGTTGGTCAGCGTTTCTACAATCTTGTTTTTGTTTTGGGCAAGTTCCTCGTTACTCACTGATATCCCAGTCTGATGGTGTTCGTCCAACAGGTTAATGGTTGGGTATTGGTACGAGGACAAGTCTAGCGTGGAGTCATAGTTTTCTAAATGGTCTGTACACAACTCTTCGGGCTTATTATGTGCTACTGTGAAGCTGGGTGCTGCCTCATGTTGTGGATGGGATGTTTCTTGTGGCGCTAGCGTCTCTGCTACTTCCAGGGCTATCGTTTGGGCTGTATCAAAGATAGCATTTTGCGGGGCTTGGTCATTGTCTACATCATCATATGAGGTAGCTTCGGTAGTTCTTGCTAACAAAGCAGTAGGCCACCTCTTCTTCATGGGCTTGGTCAGTTGTGACAGCGCAGTAATATTGAAGAAGCAGACTAAAAAGATGAGCAGTGAGGTGAGTAGTAAGAGCAACGTGCCCCATCCTAATAGACTATCAAACAAAATGCCCAGTTCAAAGCCTACTCCCCCCAGCAGCATTTCTAAGATTTCTGTTTGAGGGCAGATCAGGTCTGCATAACCTAACGCCACGTTTAGCCAGAGAATGCTGAAAATAGCTCCTGCAGTAGTTTTTTTAAGGCTAATACCTGCCCAACTCCTGCCATACACGAGGCGATGGCCTAGCAAGTAGACAGAGGGTAGCAGCAGAAAGGCAGTAATGCCTAACCATCGGAAGATGAAATAATAGCCGCATAGGGCGCCAACAAGGCCCAGCCAGTTGCGAATTGCTGTCCCTGATACTTTGATGCCCAATGCGTGTGCTGCTCCAATGATACTCTGGTCGGCCTTGCCATGAAAGAGATGCGCCACAAAAGCAGCGAACAAAAACAGGCTAAGTCCTTGCAAGAAGAGGCCTACTGCAATGCTAAAACGTTTGTCGATCGAAAAAGTGCCTACAGCGAAAAATTTTCGCTTCTTTTTGGGGCCATTCCCCCTGTCTTTGTATCTATTCTGAAGCATGTTGCTGAATTGTGCGTATCATTCTGAGCCGCTAACTCCTTTGCCAAATTTTTGATAGGAGGCACCCCAACAAGGGCCCAGCTACAGCATTTGCAAAATAGGGGGAAGTAGCCAAGCAAAACAAATTGCGGAGGCATGCAGTTAAGTCAGCTCCTCGGACAACCTCATAGGTAAAGTCTCCTCTGCAGTGGGTAAACATTGCTTTTGAGCCACGTATTCAGCTTCTTTTTGGCGCATCAGCGCCCTGGTGTCTGGAGTCTGGTCTTCATAGCCGAGTAAGTGCAACACCCCATGTACCATCACGGTTTGTAACTCTTGTATAAAAGACTGCTGCCAAGTTTTCGCATTAGCGGCTACTCGGTCTATGCTAATATAAATGTCACCTTCTATGGTCCCAGGCGTGTCTGAATAGTCAAATGTCAGTACATCAGTCAGGGTGTTGTGTTGTAGGTACTGGATGTTCTGGGCGTGTAAGTAATGGTCGGAGCAAAAGATAAAGTTGAGATGCGTAAGCACATGGCCTTCTTGGCGAATGACTGCTTGAAGCCAAGCAGCCGTTTCAGCAGGGGCTGGTAGCATAAATGCCACCTCTTCGGTAAAGAAACAAATGTTCTCCATTACTCAATTAGTCGAGGCTGTGGCCACGTTGCCTGCTTGAATTTTTTTGCCGTCCTTTACAGGCTCCCTTGGCTGGCAGGCCCGTTATTGCCACAAAACTGCACAGTCTATGCGCCAAAAACAATCATACAATCCCATCATTCCTCAAGTTAGGGATTGGCCTGTAGTGCAACTCAACAAGCAGCGTCAGGCCTTTTTGCAGGCCGTGATTGACGAGTCGGTCCAAGCCCTCCTGACTACGCACCAAGAAGCCAATGCCTTGCGAGCTATGCTTCATAAGACTGCAGAGATGGAGCTAATGCGCATTCAAAAAAAGCCTTGGAAAGCCGACCCTCCTGATGAGGAAGCTTTTTGGGAGCCATTGGCCACTGCTCTGGCAAGCCAAAGTAACGTGGCCTTGCCAGTAATCTTACACAAAGTTGTCAAGCGTTATGTCCATGAAATCACAGGCAGGTTTCGTATCTCGCATTATCGGTTAGCACAACGGGCTGTTACCTACACGTTGGCACAGTTGTTGAACCCTATCCGCCTAAAAGGTGTACGGAGTCTATGGAAGATGCGTGCCCGGCTTCAAGAGAAAATCCATATTACGGGAGCCATTACCCAGCTCAGAGAATTAGCCCGAATAGGTACTCTAGTGATGGTGCCAACACATTTTAGCCATCTTGACTCGCTTGTTATTGCTTGGGTAATTCACACCTTAGGTTTGCCGCATTTTATCTACGGTGCAGGGCTTAACTTATTTAACAGCAAGCTCTTTTCTTACTTCATGAACAATTTGGGCACCTATAAAATAGACCGAAGAAAAAAAAATCTGCCCTATCTGGCTACACTCAAAACCTACTCAAGTTTGGCTCTACAGTGGGGTTGTCACAGCCTGTTCTATCCTGGGGGGACACGCTCCCGCTCAGGAGCTATAGAGCAACAATTAAAGCTGGGTCTTTTAGGAACTGCCTTTGAGGCACAGCGCCGTAACTATCAAGCCCAGGGCCGCACTGCCCGCAAGCTGTTTGTAGTGCCTGTGGTGCTTAATTACCATTGTGTGCTAGAAGCACCGCATTTGATTAAAAACCACTTGGCTGCCCAGGGATTGGACAGCGCACAAGTTTCCTCTTCGCACAAGTTGCTCAAGCGTGCCACCAACTTTTTTACCAAAGACTCCAGCCTATTCGTATCTATTGGGCAGGCCATGGACTTGTTGGGCAATACAGTAGATGAGGCAGGCAATAGTTGTGATGCCCAGGGCGTGTATGTGGATACTTACCAGCAATTCTTGGATGAAGAAACAGCCATGGTTGCTGGCAAACAGTATGAAAACCATACTAAACTGTTAGGTAAGTCCATTGTCAAGGCCTACTACAAGACCAACTGTGTGCTTACTAGCCACTTGGTAGCTTTTTCGGCTTTTGTACTTATGAAGCAGCAGCATGCAGGGTTGTCTTTTCAGGCTTTGCTGCTGCTACCCCCTGAGAAGTTGGTGATCCCTTATGCAACGTTAGAACACACCTTTGCTCAATTGAGAGCAGTTATCCTCAAGTTGCACCAAGCAGGCGAGGTACAAATGGAACCTGTTTTGCAGACAGAAAGCCTTGCAACAATGGTCCAGCAGGGGCTGACTAACTTGGGCCTTTACCACATTAGAAGACCCTTGCTCCAAAACCAGGCAGGTGATATTACTACCCAAGACTTGAGTCTCTTACTATACTACCACAACAAGCTTCAAGGTTATGACCTCGAAAAGCACATCTCATGAGCACGTTGGCGTGATCGGCGCAGGAAATTTTGGCACAACAGTGGCCAACCTATTGGCACGCAATACTGATGTGCTCTTGTATGTGCATAGACAAGAAGCTACTGAAGATATACAGCCAACATGTGCTCCTGGGGGTTACCCACTGGCTCCTAATATTACCACGACTTATCACCTAGCAGAAGTGGCTGAGCGATGTACCGTACTTTTTCCTATTGTTCCCTCTGAGGTATTCAGAACTATGATGAAGCAGCTGGCACCTTGGCTTAAGTCCTATCATATGCTCATCCACGGCACCAAAGGATTGGATGTACGTTGGCCACAGCACATTGGCTCAGGTGTGCCTACACTCACCAGAGAAGATGTGAAAACCATGAGCGAATTGATCCAAGAAGAAAGTGTAGTTCACCAGGTGGGCTGCTTAGCAGGACCCAATTTGTCCTTGGAACTGGCTCAGGGTCAGCCTGCTGCTACGGTAGTGGCTAGCCCTTTGGAAGTAGTCATTGCACAAGGACAGCGCCTTTTGCATAATGATCACTTTCAAGTCTACAGTAGCAAAGACTTGTTGGGGGTGGAGTTGTGTGGTGTCTTAAAAAATATCATTGCCATTGGGGCAGGTTGCCTGAGCGGGCTAGGCTATGGGGGGAATACCAAAAGTCTTTTGATTAGTCGAGGCATCGTAGAAATGGTCTACATTGGGCGAGCCATGGGTGCCGGTGTGCAGCCTTTTCTGGGGCTAGCTGGAGTTGGCGATTTGGTCGCCACCTGTACCAGCAGTTTAAGCAGAAACCATACCCTAGGCTACCAACTTGCGCGGGGTGCTACACTGCATCAGCTTATGCAAAGACAGGAAACTACCGAGGGTATTAATACCGTAAAGGCCATCCATAGTCTCATCAAACACTATCAGATGCGTGCACCTATCACCGAGCTTCTGTATCGCGTACTTTTCGAAGGCCTTGCTGTGCAAGAAGCCATCCAATATTTCATGAAATACCCGCTCAATAATGTGGATGTAGACTTTCTTTGACTTGTTGAGTATACAAATGAGAAATTATGTTGTTTGGGAGTCGTGCTTTCGACTACGTTAGTTTATGGTCATACGCTCATCAAGGAATCAATACCTGCGCATGGCTGGCCCAGGCTTTTGTTGTATCAGGAGTGTGCGTATCTGTTGGCCACTGAGTGCACCCAAACCACCCACTATACCTCCCACCAAGCCTGTTAGTAAGATAAGCAAGGTAGCACTTTGAAAGCCTAGTAGAGGAGCAATCTTGGTAGATAGAATGGCATTAGTACGTACGTCAATCAAAGTAGCTACTATCATCCAAAGCAGGCTAATGGCAGTAAAACCACCCAAGAAGGCTGTAATTTTATTCAAAGTTAATCCCATGGCTACTATGGCTGCACAGATGCCAATGGTCCACCAGGGCAGAAATTGCTCTGCTGCATAACTTAGCAAGACCGTCAAGACTACTTGGATCAGAAACTTCATAGTTTTTATATTTTGAAACCGTTGCAAAACTAGGGCATCTACTCGGTTTAAAGTAAATCAAGGATGATTTTCAAGAATTTCTCCATGGTCTCATTTTAATTGTACGTTTGTGCTGCCCAACATGAAAAAATTAGGGAGCAGCCATTGGGAATACGCCCAGCACAGCAGTAGCAGCATCACTCGTTCCTCACAGCGCTGGTTGTAGTGTTATGACATAAGTGCCTTCTTCATGCACTTCACTGGTGTCAATAGTAATTGGTATGTACTTTCCTTGGCGCCAAGATTCCACAAAACTCGTGTAGTGTGGGCTTCCTGGGTTGCCTGACTGGCCTCCTGGATAGATAAACCAACCTTTTGGCTGTGTGCCCAATGCTACTATCAACCGCATAGAGGCCCCTTTGTTCCCTTCATTGGCATTCAAAATATGGGTCCCTCCACTTATCTGCAGATTGTTTAAGCCAAAAGAAGCGATGTTAGCCAAGTGGTTGATAAACACTTGCCTGTAGTCACCCCATCGGTAAGGCTTCTGGTACATTGTTTGCCATGTTTCGAGCGCTTGCACGCCCGCTAAAAAGGCAGCATGAATCAAATCTCCTACTGTAGCATATTCCCCCAGGTCCAGGTGGGGGCTATCCGGGTGGTACGTTAAGATCTCTATGGTGCGGTAAAAACAAGGCGTTGGCACAGGCCATTGCGCACTTTTGAGTGATCTCCAAAGCATTTCATTCAGCTGGTCTTGCCACGCTTGAAAGATAGAGGGGGCTAGCTGGTCTACTTCATTACGATAATCCCAGGCCAGGAGCGTCTGATAAGCAATTTTTTGCCCCTCGTTAAGCTGATTTGTATCTACATGCTTGAGTAGCAATGGCAAGCCTTCTTGCGCAGCTAGGTTATAGCTGTCATTTTGCAATTGCATCATGGCCGTTTCGTCGATTGTATTGAGTTTGTTCAAAACCTGATTAGCCCTTCTGTTGCGATAGTGCTCCTCTTTGTAATGGTGGTAATGATACGGGTAGTACTTGTCTGTGGAGCGCTCGTTGGCCGAACTGACGTAGCCACTAGCAGGGTTCAGAATTTTAGGGCTGTGGTCCTGAGGAATAAAACCTTGCCACTCGTAGGCTGCTGTGTTCCCTGGCATAATGAATCTTCCTTGTTCTTTCCACTGGATCGGAACCCGCCCTGCTACGTACATAGCGATGTCGTTGTTAGCAGCAGCGAAGGCAAAGTTTTGACTGGGAACATAATAATGTTGGAATGCATTCTCAAAATCTTCAAAATTTTTGGCCCTATTTAAGAGATAAAAAGTCAGCAACTCTTGGCCAGGGTGATGCCCTAGCCACTTCATGGCTAAATTACTCTGCCCCTCATAACCTGGAAACTGGGCATCATATACCACAGGACCAAAGTGGGTGTATATGACCGTGTCATAAAAGCTATCGCTGCCCCTTACCTTAATCTCCTCTGTTACAAACTGTGATTTTAAGAGCAGGTTATCATAGTAGTACTCCTGCTTGGTCTCATCCTTAAAGTCAACAACATGCCAATTCTTCACATTCCTAGCTGCATTAGTAACCCCCCAAGCAATGGATTCATTAAATCCTACCGCTACTGCTGGAAGTCCTGGGATAGTACCTCCAAACACATTGACATTGGGAGACTGCAAGTGCATGCCGTACCAAATCGCAGGCAGTTGCATGACCAAGTGGGGGTCATTAGCCAGATAAGGGGTGCCCGTGACAGTCTTTTTTCCGGACACTGCCCAATTGTTGCTTCCACTGGCCCGGTTGACCTGTGGTTGCTTGATCTGGTTGAGTTGCTGCGGTATGGGCAAGGAAGAGGGGAGAGACTGAACAGCAATTGGCTTAAACTTCCACGGCGTATTTTTGGGAATCACAGGTTCTGCTTTTTCAAAATAAGCCGGGAAGAGAAAGTCAAATTTTTCTTTGCCCAGTTGTTGCAAGGCGTTGGTATTTTCTATACTCTCATCGCCCCCACAGAGGTCGTCGATCATCTGCACCATCATCAAGGCAACTTTTAGGGGTGTCCAGGGTTCGGGGCGGTAGTCAAGAAGCTTGTATTCGAGAGGCAAGTCTTCGTAAGACAATGCATGGATGTAGGCATTAACGCCTGTCACATAAGCCTGCACAATGTTGTGCAGCGTGTTATCCTTTTCGATTTGTGCTAGGGCATTATTGGCGGCATATAGATTGCCCTTGCGGCGTTGCAACCGATCAAAATCAAGCGCCTTTGATCCCACAATTTCTGATATCCGGCCTGCTGCTGCATAGGTCTGAAAGTCCATTTGCCACAGTCGATGGAATGCCGTGACATAGCCTTGTGCAAAGTATAGGTCTGCATCATTGTGTGCGGTGATGTGCGGAATCAAGTGTTCGTCAAATCGGACAGTGACGCGCTCTTGTAGCCCAGACAGAGACAGACTTTTTGGTAGGTTGATAGCCTGGGTTTCTGCGTTTTTCCAAACGCCCCGAAAAGGATCTAAAAATTTACCTAGTGGGGGCAAGTTGCTCACCCTGACATTGAGTAGTGTAGTGAGCGATAGGGTGAGTACAACAACAAAAAATGGGTATTTCTTATTCATGATGGCCTATTATAGCTAGCGATTGTACTGAGGCTGTGTGTACAGCCTCAGCTGTTGAAGCAACAGGAGTGAAAAAGTAATGATTTTTGGCTTTTGTGAGGGATTGTGTGCAGGCACAGCTGTTGTCTCTGCATTGCTAACACAGCTTTTTCCATCCTCCTCTTCTCTAAGCTCCTGGACATAAAAAAAGCCCGAGACGTTCGCTCTCGGACTATCCGGGTATAGTTTCTGGCTGCTAAAGCTCAAACCCAACTACTGCTTGCACGCGGTGTGCATCTTCTGAATACCCGGCGATATTCTTTCTTACACCCAATAGGTATTCAGCGCCAATTTTGACCTGTTCCGTAGGATGGTAGAAGAGGTTGACAGAACCAGCATGCCCGCATTGATAAGCGTCCTCTCCTCTTTCGGTATCCACCGCGGACACAACTCTATAGGCTGCCTCCGAGCGTAATTTAGGTAGCCATTTATGTGCTACGCCCATACCCACACCCCAAGCATCCAATGTCTCGCGCGCTGATGCTTCGTTTCCTGTCGCATAAACTGTATTGACCTCCTTTTCCAAATCTCCTAAATCTGCCATATAGCTGCCTATGCCTTGGCCATAGATGCCTTGTAGTTTGAGGGTAGTTTGTTCAGGAACTAGGTGGTATGCCGTGCCTATGTTAATACCCCAAGTGGGTATGTAAATATCTAGCTTGGTGTTTGTGTTGCGGTACTCCAAAACTCTAAACAACCCACCTAGTTGTACATGCCATAATTTTCCTTGTTCATACCTCACATTAGCACTCAAGGCAGGTATGTTTTTATGGGTTCTCAAGGGTTTCTTATCTTGATCAGCCTTTTTTTCTTTTGGATAGATCACTAAATCTGGCGCCTGTTCAATCGCTACAGTCAATCCGCAAAATGGGTTCAGTGGGTGTTGCCATCGCACCTGCACAAATCTCCCGCCTACTAGGTCACAAGCATCTGGATCGCAGAAGTTGGTGATAGCTTGCCCTATCCTGAATCCTTTAAAGTCCGCATATACATTTTTGAGCCCTAGTTCTTTTTTTAGGTGGGTTTGTACCACGAGCTTTATGACCTCTCCTTCCGCTAGAGGCAATTCTTTTTCTATGCTTAACACTGCACTGGGGATATCGAAAAGAAATCGCTCCCTATTATTGGGATCACTTTGCATGGGAATGGTCGCAGGCCCAAAATCAGGCGCCGCATAGCAATTTTTGAAGCCATAGGCCCCACGTACTTCAACCGAGGCTTTCACCTTCAGCGTGCTACTAGGGTTGCCTTCGGGGCTTTGTTTATGATTCTGCGCAGCAACCAGGTTGCTAGTACCTACCAGCAGCCCCGTGAGCCACAGTAATTGTTGTAAATTTTTTTTGTGCATGGTCTTTTTTTTAAGGCTTATAGCTCAATTATATATTTTAGAATCCAACAATCCAACAAAATTTATTTTTTTAAAAGTAGGCTGCAAGAAGACCAATCTCGTACCGAAGTTGGTTGGGATGTATCCAGACCATTGCAATATCTCAGAACACATTCATTTTAAGGCTATAAAAGGGTTCGTACCCTTACTTTTTCAGTAATCTAGTATCTTCTACAAGAGCGGGCGTTTATAAAAAGAGCCATATTCATTTATTTCCCTATTTTCTGCGCATCAATCAATTGACTTACGGGAGTACACCATAGAGGGTGCTGTTGGACATGGGAGGAAAACAGAATGATCTAGAAAGTATGGGTGCTATATTTTTTGATGAAAATCCCCTAATCCAAGTTTTTAGCAGGCAATTATGAAAAAAAGCATTCATTTATAAGGTCAAAGAGGGCATGTCGACCATCGTTGGCTCGATACCTACCATGCTTTCAGCTTTGGAAGCTACCACAATCCCTACAGCATGAATTTTGGCGCACTTAGGGTACTTAATGATGATGTGTTGCAGGGCGGGGGTGGGTTTGGAGTACACAGGCATGAAAACATGGAGATCATTTCGATACCATTACAAGGTGCCCTTGCGCATGGTGATAGTACAGGCCATACAAGCGTCATTCGGCCCAATGACGTGCAGGTGATGTCTGCTGGTACAGGCATCATGCATACCGAGCGCAATCACTCTGCTCATGAACCAGTCAGCTTCTTACAGCTCTGTATACTGCCTGCAACACAAAACCTGCTGCCGCGGTATGCACAACAAAGCTTTGACCCAAAGACCTGGAAAAATCAATTTGGTTTATTGGTAGGGCCTAAACAGCAGCAGCAAGGCAATTTGTGGATCAACTAGCAGGCAGTCATTGCCAGAGCAAGCGTAAAGGTAGGCAAGGTTGTGAGCTATGCATTGCAGGCCCCTGGCCATGGGGTGTATATATTTGTGATCGAGGGAAAAGTCAGTGTAGCAGAAGAGGTGCTAGGTAGGAGGGATGGCATGGGTGTGGAGGGTGTCAATCAACCGGTTTGCCAAGGTCTTGAAAACTTGCGATTTGCTACTCATCGAAGTGTCTATGCAGTTTGCCTGACCATGATCGAGGTTCAAGTTGCACGATGGTATCATTGCACAACGTATGGCGCATATTTATAGGTGTATTCCCTCCCCATAAGCGTCAGCCACTGCTTCCATGATGGCTTCAGACATGGTAGGATGAGGGTGCATAGATTTAATAATTTCGTGCGCAGTTGTTTCCAATTTTCTGGCAACTACTACCTCTGCAACCATCTCCGTAACGTTGGCCCCTACCATGTGTGCCCCTAACCACTCTCCGTATTGCGCATCAAAGATGACTTTTACAAAACCCTCCTTGGCGCCGGCTGCGTTGGCCTTTCCTGAAGCAGAGAAAGGAAACTTACCTACCTTAATTTTGTAGCCTGCTGCTTGGGCTGCCTGCTCAGTATAGCCCACAGAGGCTACCTCTGGCTGACAGTACGTACAAGCAGGCAGGTTGTGGTAGTCCAGGGGCTCAGGGTGCAGGCCCGCTATTTTTTCTACACAAACAATTCCCTCAGCAGAAGCTACGTGGGCCAGTGCAGGTCCTTTCACAACATCGCCAATGGCATAGATGCCCGGTATATTGGTACAATAGAAATCATCCACTATCACCTTGCCTTGGTCAGTAGCTACTCCTATATCTTCGAGCCCAATGTGCTCTATATTGGCTACGATGCCCACAGCAGACAGCACCACTTCGCTGACAAGGCTTTTTACTCCTCCCGCTTCGGTTTTGAGCTGCACTTGGCAGTGCTCTCCTTGGGTGTCCACGTGGGTCACTTCTGTGTTGGTGTACACTTGAATCCCTGCTTTGGTGAAAGACTTGGCCACTGCTTTGGATATGTCTTCATCCTCAAGCGGCAGCAAACGTGGCATGTACTCTACAAGTGTCACGGCTGTACCAATGGCATTGTAGAAGTAAGCAAACTCTACACCAATGGCCCCAGCGCCTACAACGATTATAGACTGGGGCTGTTTTTGCAGTACCATGGCCTCTCTATAGCCAATGATTTTTGTGTGGTCAATAGGAAGTTGGGGGAGTGTTCTGCTTCTACCCCCGGTAGCTACCAGGATGTGGTTAGCTTGGTAGGTTGTGGTGGTACCCTGAGCATCCTCCACGATCACAGCGCGGTTTTTGCTAAGCTTCCCAGTCCCCTCAATCGTATCGATCTTATTTTTTTTTAAAAGGAACTGTACACCTTTGCTCATGCTGCCAGCTGCCTCTCGGCTACGCTTGATCATGGCTTTAAAGTCTGGCTTGACGTCTTGCACCTGAATACCATAGTTACTAGCGTTTTGGATGTAGTCAAATACCTGGGCGCTTTTGAGCAATGCTTTGGTAGGAATACAGCCCCAGTTGAGACATACCCCCCCTAGTGATTCTTTTTCTACTACTGCTACTTGCATGCCTAGCTGCGAAGCCCTGATGGCTGCCACATAGCCACCAGGCCCGCTGCCAATGATGATGAGGTCGTATTGTGTTTTCATAAATAGCCTGGATAAATGGATGCTAATAGCCTGCCACAGGACTACTACTCATCTCTTTTCTGATGGTTTTGCAGCATGCACTAGTTGTGAGCGCACAAATCTAATGCTGCAGCTTTTACAAAAAAAGCTGGGCAATTGGTCTTACAATGCCATTCTTATTGCTACTATTTTTGGTTAGCTTTGGCAGTATTGATCAAAAAGGGGTAGGGACTTTTGCTGCCCGGGCGAGTCCTGACCTGTACAAAAAAGTTATTATGAAGCAACTGCAAGGTAAAACGGCACTCATCACAGGCGCTTCCAGGGGCATTGGTTATGCTATTGCCAGAAAATTTGCTGCTGCCGGGGCTAATGTTGTGTTTACCCATCTTTCTAATGATGAACAAGGCCAGGCCTTGGCAGAGGAGCTTCGGGTGATGGGTAGCAAAGTCGGTGTTTATCGCTCTGACGCAGCAAACTTTGCAGCCGTAGCATTTCTTGTCCAAGAGGTGGTACGTGAGTTTGGTCGGCTGGATGTGCTGGTCAACAATGCGGGTATTACCAGAGACGGTCTCTTGCTACGGATGGACGAGCAAGCGTGGGACGAAGTACTGCGTGTGAACCTCAAGTCGTGCTTTAACACTGTAAAAGCAGCCACCAGAACTTTCCTTCAACAGCGCAGTGGCGTTATTATCAACATTGCGTCTGTAGTGGGCATCAAAGGCAATGCAGGCCAAGCCAACTATGCTGCTTCCAAGGCAGGTATTATTGGCTTTACCAAGTCTGTGGCGCTTGAATTGGGTGCAAGAAACATCCGTTCCAATGCCATTGCTCCTGGCTTTATTGACACGATCATGACCAAAGACCTAACAGCAGCCGCAGCGCAGGATTGGGCAAAAGCCATTCCGCTGCGGCGTGTAGGCTTGCCTGAAGATGTGGCCAATTGTGCTTTGTTCTTGGCTTCTGATGCTTCTAGCTATATTACTGGGCAGGTGATTCAAGTAGATGGGGGGATGCTGACGTAGGCAAGGTTATATTCGTATAGGGAGTTTAGTGCTTCACAATGCTAGCGATGCGTGTTGTCCATGCTAACAAAACAGTTATGTACCCATTACTACACAATCCTATGGTTAGTGTGCCGTTCAAGCTTTATCCAATAAGTTACCAGCTTTGTGCACTAGGGCTTGTTGTATTTCTGCACGGTTGCTCTCTCTCTGTCCCAGCAGGAGTCAAGCCAGTTGCCGGCTTTGATATCAACCAATACCTGGGACGTTGGTACGAGATAGCGCGTTTGGATAATCGTTTCCAGCGAGGACTAGAACAAGTGACTGCTACTTACAGTCTGCAAGAAGATGGCAGTGTTCGTGTAGAGAATACAGGCTGGAACAGCCAGAATAAGCAGAAAAAAACAGTGATCGGCAAAGCCAAGTTTGTTTCAGCTAAGCAAATAGGTCATTTAAAAGTATCTTTTTGGGGCCCTTTTTACAGCAGTTACGTCATATTTCATCTTGAGGCCGATTATTCGGCAGCTCTGGTGTGTGGTGCTAGCAGCAACTACTGTTGGATTTTGGCAAGAAGTCCGATGCTGTCTGCAGAAGATTTAATTAAGTATCGAAGAATCGCGGAAGATCATGGGTTTGCTATTGAGCATTTCAAATACGCACCGAGTGCTGTTTCTCCTGCGAATGTCGTTGATCATTAAGATCGGAACTTACAGGGACGTTACCTGAGCACGCTTGTCGGTCCTTTTTACTAATCCTTGCAACACTTTGCCAGGTCCACATGCTACAAAACACTGGGCACCGTCCTTGAGCATGTGTTGAATCGTCTGGGTCCATTGCACTGGTGAAGTAAGTTGTTGCATCAACTGTTCCTGTATTACCTCAGGTTCTATAGTAGGCGTAGCATTAACATTTTGATAGATAGGACATATGCCACGCTGAAATTTAGTTTGAGTAATAGCTCGGGCTAATAGTTCCTTAGCAGGCTCCATGAGTGAAGAGTGAAAGGCACCACCTACTGAGAGCAGGACGATGCCGCTGCTCTCTGCGGTTTCCATCGCTTCACAAGCTAGCTCAATACCTTTTCGCGTGCCAGAAATCACCAGTTGGCCGGGGCAGTTGTAGTTGGCAGGCACTACAAACTCCTCTATTGAAGCACATATCTGTTCCACCTTGTCATCGCTTAAACCAAGAATGGCTGCCATGGCACCAGGCGCTAGCTCACATGCAGCCTGCATGGCTTTCGCTCTGTGGACCACCAACTGGAGTCCTGCTTCAAAAGTCAAGACCTGATTGGCCACAAGTGCTGATATTTCTCCCAAGGAGTGTCCCGCTACCATAGCAGGCTGAAAGTGGGGCGCAGTTTTGGCCAGAATCACTGAATGTATAAAAACTGCAGGTTGTGTTATCTGTGTTTGCTGTAGCTCTTCTTTCGTTCCTTCAAACATTATATCAGTGATGCGAAAGCCCAAGCACTCATTAGCCGTCTCAAAAAGAATTTTTGCTTGCGGGTTGCCGACATACAAGTCTTTGCCCATACCTGGAAATTGGGCCCCTTGTCCTGGAAATAGATAAGCAGTCGTCATACATGAAAAATTGGGCCAACGATACGCCGACCCTCACTGGTGTGAAAGATGGTCAAGCTTATTGTTTTTTAGAAATCTGGGCGAGCATGATCGCCTCACAGGCGAGTTGTTCGCCTACAAAAACTCGTCCCTGCATCTTAGAAAACCCTCGCTTGATGTCAGCCAGTAATTCGCAGTGTAGCACCAGGGTATCGCCCGGCACCACCATCTTTCTGAATCGACACCCGTCAATGCCCAAAAAATAGGTCAAGTAATTTTCGGGATCCGGCACTGTATTGAGCACTAAAACACCTCCTGTTTGGGCCAGTGCTTCTACCTGAAGTACCCCCGGCATGATAGGATTGCCTGGGAAATGTCCTTGAAAAAAAGGCTCGTTAATCGTTACATTCTTCACCCCTATTATACTTTTTGCATCCAAATGAATAATTTTGTCTACCATTTGAAAGGGGTACCGGTGTGGCAGCATGCGTGTAATTTGCTTAATATCACACACGGCGGGAGCGCCTGGATCATATGGAGGAACGTTTGCCCGATTTTTAAGGTGTGGTTCTTTGTACATTGTAGGTGAAAGTATCAAGCGTAAAAAATCAACAAAATTGGCCTGGCTATTCGGCATTCAATGCCGTTCTTGGCAGGGCCAATGCGCGCCTAAATTAATACTTCTTTTTGAAGATCAGCTTAATTTAGCAGGCGTTATACTGGTGTGAGGCACCCATGAACCGACCTAGCCGTACATTGTATAGCACGCTAGACAACCTTCCAGCCACTGCGCAGGCTTTGCTGCGCCATGCTGGTGAACAAAGAGTATGGCTTCTGGAAGGTGCTATGGGCGCCGGAAAAACTACTTTGATTAGGGCTCTTTGCGCACAGCTAGGCGTACGAGATAATGTTTCCAGTCCTACATTCTCATTGGTCCATGAATACGCTGCGGCATCTGGTAAGGCAATCTACCACTTTGATTTTTACCGCATTCGTCACGAAGAGGAAGCGCTGGACTTGGACTGCATGGCGTACTTTGAGAGTGGAAGCTATTGCTTTATTGAATGGTCTACCAAGATTCATAACCTGATTCCATCAGTCTATTGTCAAGTTGATCTTATGGTTCAGCCCGATGGCTGCAGGGCGTTGCATATCCACCTAGTTACAGAAGCAACCTCGCCATTGATGCAATAACTTTGAGGATACTTTCTATTAGTGTTCCCCTTTCGGCACTGCCCTTGCTGTTCATATACCGGAAGCCATTATTTGTAACGCAACAAAAAGTTGTGTAGCATTGTATCCCTTGTTTTCAACCTGCGTAAGCCATGAAAAGAACGTACCAACCCTCCAATACCAAGCGCAAAAACAAACACGGCTTTAGAGAAAGAATGGCCTCTGCCAACGGTAGGTCTGTGCTTGCCAGAAGAAGAGCGAAAGGAAGGGCCAAGCTATCTGTCTCTGATGAACCACGCCATAAGCGCTAGGATTTTTGACGATACATACTACAGTTTCCCACAACCTATAACTGATCACTTATAATTGCTATCAAGAGTGGGCGTCTAAAAAGTAGAAAGCACATTGAAGAGCTTTTTAAAAAGGGGAAATTCCTCCACTTATATCCCTTGTGCGTGGTATACCTGCCGTGCAGTACCCTGCTTACTCACCAAGTCTTATTTGCAGTGTCCAGCAAAAAAATAAGAAGTGCCGTTGTCAGAAATAAGCTTAAGAGAAGGATGCGTGAGGCCTATCGCCTGAACAAACACTACTTGACAGACTATGCCGGCATGTATTTTTTAATAGGCTATATCTATACTGGGTCCGACAAGTCGTGTGACTTCAAAGCAGTGCAGGCAAAAATCGTGGCCGCAATTCATTACTTAAGAAAACTACGTACGCACAATGACCATGACTCCCTATAGGCGTAAGTGGCGACATCTCATTGCCTTGTCGTTACTGCTCTTTGGCCTGTTAGCAGGAACCCACCTACAAGACAAGTACTTTAAGCTTGGCAAGAACCTTGAAATATTTGCTGACGCTCTCAAGGAGCTTAATGCTTATTATGTAGATGAAATAGACCCGGATGCTGTTGTCAAGACAGGGCTTGATGCCATGTTATACTCGCTAGATCCTTACACTACTTTTCTTCCTGAAGAAGACTTAGAAAGTTTAAAAACATTTACCACAGGAGAATATGGCGGTATTGGTGCGCACATAGATAGGAGAAAAGAAAAAACCATTGTCACTATGCTCTACAGAGACTGCCCTGCCCACAAAGCGGGGCTGCGCGTAGGAGACGAAATCAGCCAGGTCAATGGAGAAGACATCACAGACAGCCCCAGCGAACACGTCAGTAGTTTGCTAAAAGGCATGCCCGGCACTTCTGTGCAGTTATCTGTTGTCAGACATGCGGTAGAGAAACCGTTAGCCTTTACGCTGACCCGGGAGAAAATAATGCTTAAAAATGTGCCTTACCATGGCCAGGTCAAAAAAGGTATTGGCTACATCAAGCTGGCTAGCTTTACAACCCATGCTGCCGACGAGGTACAAGGTGCCCTAGAAAGCCTGAAGGAAAGCGATACTCAAAAGTTAATCTTGGATTTGCGGGGTAATCCAGGTGGCATATTAGAAGAAGCTATCAAAGTGGTGAATCTCTTTATAGAGCAAGGCCTTGCGGTAGTCACTACCAAAGGTAAAGTCGCCTCTTTGGCCAAAACCTATACAACAGCGCAGCGTGCCTATGACACGACTATGCCCATCATTGTGCTGGTCGATCAGAAAAGTGCTTCTGCCTCTGAGATTGTTGCAGGAGTAATCCAGGATTATGACCGTGGTGTACTTATTGGCAAAAACACCTTTGGCAAAGGCCTCGTACAGACCACTAGGACCTTGAGCTACAATACACAGCTTAAACTTACTATCTCTAAGTACTATATGCCCAGTGGTAGAAGTATTCAGAAAATTGACCATAGCCGTCAGCGCCAGAAAAACATCACCGACCGGGTCATGAGTATGCCTCAAGAAGTATTTACAACGCAAGCAGGAAGAAGGGTTTGTGATGGTAATGGCATTGCCCCAGACCTTGAGGTAGATCGGTTAAGCCTGGCACCCATCGCGGCGAGCCTTATAAAGCAGGATTTGATCTTTGATTATGCGACATTCTTTCAAGCAAAAAACGATCGTATTGTTCCTGCTAAAGACTTCGTTTTCTCAGCAACTCAGTACAGGGATTTTATAGCTTGGCTCAAGGACAAAGACTGTGCCTATAGCATCGAGCCAAGTATTGATCAACTGCTGAAGCAGGCCCAGGACGAATCCTACACAGCAGGCATTAAAGAAAAAATTGCCCTGCTCAAGACCCAAATACACCACCATAAGGAGGAAGACTTGCAAAAGTTTGAGGAGCCAATCAAGTTGATCCTTCAAGAAGAAATCATTGCACGTTACTACTGTCAAGAAGGAGCTATAGAGGCCATGCTAGACCATGACCAGAGCATCCAAAAGGCATGTGCCCTTTTTCAAGACATGCGTCAGTACCACAGCCTTTTAAAAGCCCCCGAGTAAGCCCTATACGTTAGTTTGCACAAGTTGCCAAGCTATTTTTTGTTATGGCCCTTATTATAAGTATAGAAACAGCCACCAAAGTTTGTTCTGTAGCACTTCATGCCGAAGACCAGCTGATCGCTACCCAAACCCTGCATGTAGAGAAATCTCATGCTGAGTCGCTGCTATGTACCATTGAGCACTTACTAGCCATTAGCCCATACACGAAAAAAGACCTGGCTGCGGTAGCTGTTTCTAGTGGTCCTGGATCTTATACAGGTTTACGGATTGGCGCTTCCACGGCCAAAGGGCTTTGCTATGCTTTAGAGATTCCTCTTATTGCCGTCAATACCCTAGAAGCAATGGTCCATGGCATGAAGCCTTACAACACTGTCCAGGCACTGCTGTGTCCCCTGCTCGATGCACGAAGAATGGAAGTTTACTGCCTGCTTGCTGATTCAAAAGGTCATACCTTAACCCCCACCCATCCTCAGGTGATTGACCAACATAGCTTTCAAGTCTGGTTCCCAGACTACCCTATCCTATTTTTTGGGGATGGGGCTGAAAAGTGCAAACCGTTTTTGGCTCACCATAGCCATGCTCTGTTCATCGACCACATCTATCCTAAGGCACACCATGTAGGTACCTTGGCTTGCGCCAAGTTTCAGCAAGCTGCCTTTGAAGACTTGGCCCATTTTACGCCACTGTATTTAAAGCCTTTCCAAGGAAAACTGACCAAGGAAGCATAGCTGCATACATTTTTTGGTTATATTTTTCTAAAATATTTGAAATCTCTTGCGTCACTGAGAAAAATACCTACCTTTGTGCAACGATTTCGGAGCATTCGAAATTCTGAAGCTCAACGTTCTTTACAAAATTGATGTAGTAGGTAAGTTCATTCAAGTGAGAGGTGCGATTGCTTAGAAATACATCCCTGCAAAGGGATAGTAGTACAATTTAATCATAGCAAGGAGAGTTTGATCCTGGCTCAGGATGAACGCTAGCGGCAGGCCTCATACATGCAAGTCGAGGGGCAGCAGGACACTTCGGTGTTGCTGGCGACCGGCGAACGGGTGCGTAACACGTATGTAATCTACCTTGTACTGGGGAATAGCTCTCGGAAACGAGAATTAATACCCCATATTATCCTGACAGCACATGCTGATAGGAAGAAAGCTCCGGCGGTACAAGATGAGCATGCGTCCCATTAGCTAGTTGGTAAGGTAACGGCTTACCAAGGCAACGATGGGTAGGGGTTCTGAGAGGAAGATCCCCCACACTGGCACTGAGATACGGGCCAGACTCCTACGGGAGGCAGCAGTAGGGAATATTGGTCAATGGGCGCAAGCCTGAACCAGCCATGCCGCGTGCAGGATGAAGGCCCTCAGGGTCGTAAACTGCTTTTGTACGGGAACAAAAAGCTCCTGCGGGGGCCATTGAGGGTACCGTAAGAATAAGCACCGGCTAACTCCGTGCCAGCAGCCGCGGTAATACGGAGGGTGCGAGCGTTATCCGGATTTACTGGGTTTAAAGGGTGCGTAGGCGGCTCTTTAAGTCAGTGGTGAAAGCCTGGTGCTTAACGCCAGAATTGCCATTGATACTGGAGAGCTTGAGTCAAGAAGAGGTAAGCAGAATTCATGGTGTAGCGGTGAAATGCATAGATACCATGAGGAATTCCAATAGCGAAGGCAGCTTACTGGTCTTTGACTGACGCTGAGGCACGAAAGCGTGGGGAGCGAACAGGATTAGATACCCTGGTAGTCCACGCTGTAAACGATGATTACTCGATATACACGCTTGTCGTGTGTGTCCAAGCGAAAGCGTTAAGTAATCCACCTGGGGAGTACGCGCGCAAGCGTGAAACTCAAAGGAATTGACGGGGGTCCGCACAAGCGGTGGAGCATGTGGTTTAATTCGATAATACGCGAGGAACCTTACCTGGGCTCGAATGTCTCTGCTACCTCGAGAAATTGAGGGTTCCTTCGGGACAGAGTACAAGGTGCTGCATGGCCGTCGTCAGCTCGTGCCGTGAGGTGTTGGGTTAAGTCCCATAACGAGCGCAACCCCTATACTTAGTTGCCAGCACATCATGGTGGGGACTCTAAGTAGACTGCCTGCGTAAGCAGTGAGGAAGGAGGGGACGAGGTCAGGTCATCATGGCCCTTACGCCCAGGGCTACACACGTGCTACAATGGCGTGTACAGAGGGAAGCTACCTGGTAACAGGATGCAAATCTTTAAAGCACGTCCCAGTTCGGATTGAGGTCTGCAACTCGACCTCATGAAGTTGGAATCGCTAGTAATCGCGTATCAGCAATGGCGCGGTGAATACGTTCCCGGACCTTGTACACACCGCCCGTCAAGCCATGGGAGTTGGTAGGACTTGAAGACAGTGGCCGTCACAGGAGCTGTTTAGGGTTAGACTAGCGACTAGGGCTAAGTCGTAACAAGGTAGCCGTACCGGAAGGTGTGGCTGGAATACCTCCTTTCTGGAGTAAAATGCCCTCTCCACTTACCACTACATCTTTTTTTTTATATCCTCTATCTCCCTCCCAGAAAACTTTTCTGCATCTCTATCAACCCAAAGGACCCATCGGTCATCACTGACATGCATAACTATTATTATGGGCGTTAAGACGCTTGTACGAGAGAACAAGGCTTTTTTTATACTACATACCTTGCTCCTTTTGTTAGGAAGTTACCCTTTGGTGGTGTTCGAGAAAGTGTCACTTTTTCTGCAACTCAACAAGTTACACCATTCTTTCCTTGATCGGTTTTTTTATCACCTCACTTTTTTGGGAAGTAGTACTATGTATGCCTTGTTTATGGCTACCCTCATAGTCATAAGGCTAAATAATAGGACGCTGCTAGCAGGCATCTGTAGCTTTGTGGCCATGTCTGCTATCGTACAAGGCATGAAGAGAATTGTTTTTTTTGACCAATTGCGCCCTATTGCTTTGGTCCCTACAGAGGTGTCCTTACACCTTGTAGAAGGAATTGTGCCTGACACTCATTTGAGCTTTCCTTCTGGGCACGCAGCCACCATTTTTACTGCTCTCTGCTTCATGCATTTTCTAGTGACCCAAAAATCCGTTTGGTTCTGCGGACTTTCGCTCTTTGGAGCAGTAGTTGTGGCGTATACTAGGGTGTATCTCTGCCAACACTTCTACCAAGACATTTATGCGGGTGCATGGGTGGGTACCTGGACAACTACGTTGGTATATGGAGTGCTGATGAATTGGCAAGGGCCTGCCTGGTTAGACCAAAGGCTTCCTGCACCGCTGTTTGCAAAGGGCAAGCACAAAACTCCTTGACTACTATTGGCCTGATGCAGCGCAATAAAAGCGCTTTTTTTAGCATTTTCCATCAAAAAAACTTGCTCAATGTAGCAGTACTGTGTTATCAACTAGTGTATATCTACATCATCAACCCTAGGCACCCAAGTCCCGTACTTGTACTTTTCTTATAAATTAGCACTGTGCGTCTTCAGCACAAGACTTTCCGTATTAGTTTAGTTTATGTCAAGCGTAATTATAGAAACTAGACCATTGAAAAATGCCAAAAAATGTGCATTTTAGGCCGTTGCTGGGGATGTATCCCTACTATTTGCAGTAGTCTAGAAATGTCACTTTGATCCTAAGTAACCAATAGCCTTAATCCCTCCATGCTTTGATGAGACGCTCATTGTTTGCCCTAGTCCTATACATGGCTTTCTACCTGTCCGGTAATGCACAACCGCTCCTGCCCCAACCATCGTCATTGTTTGTAAAGGGCTTAACACTCTTTCAAAAGGAGAAGTATGAAAGTGCTCAGCACTATCTGGAAGCATATATGCGGTTGTATGGCAACCACCTCCATGCCATAGAAGCACAATACTACGCAGCCCTGTGCGCAATCAAGTTAGGTCGGCCCGATGGTGAGGAGCGCTTTCACCAATTCATCAAGGCCTACCCCCAACACTACAAGGCAATCTTGGCTTATTATCAGCTAGGCAACCTCTATTTTGCCAACCAGGATTTTGCCAAGAGTATTACCTACTACTTGCAGGTAGATACAAGTGTCTTGGATAAGGCCGCGCAATATGAGCTCCGGTACCGCCTGGCCTATGCTTATTTGAATACAAAGGACTTCGAACGGGCCCTGGCTGGTTTCAATGATATCAAGACCCACGAACATGCGTATTGCTATGCAGCCAACTACTATGCTGGCTGCATAGCATTTAAAAACGGAGACTATACCACTGCCCTGAATGACCTCATGCGGGCCAGCGAAAACTCAGCCTATCGGCCTGTAGTACCTTGCCTAGTGCTGCAAGTGTATTACAAGCAAAAACGCTTTCAGGAGCTACTTAACTATATCCATGAGGTCAGCGGTGCTGAAGTAGTCCTAAAAGACGAAGATGAGATAGCGCTGCTGACGGCTGAAGCCTATTTCTTTACAGGCAATTATGTATCAGCGGCCCAACACTACGAAGAGTACATGGCACTCAAAGATTTTGTAGTTGCCAGTGAGGTCTTGTACCGAACAGCTTATGCGCTTTACCAGACTGACGAGGTTTACAAGGCACTGAAGTATTTCAAGGAGCTGGCCTTGCAAGAAGATGCCATTGGTCAGTCGGCAAGCTATTACACGGGGCTACTCTATCTAAAAGAAAACCAAAAAACACTGGCCTTGGCGGCTTTTGACAAAGCCCAAAAAGAGAATTTTTTTGCTGATATACAGGAAGAAGCTGCGTTCCAATACGCCAAGGTGAGTTATGAGTTGAGTCATTTTGTTACTACAATCGAAACGCTTCAAAAGTTCAAACAAGCCCATCCAACTAGCAAACACCTTCCTGAAGCGAATGCTTTACTCAGTGAAGCGTACCTGCGCACCAATGACTATGATTTGGCCATGATGCACATAGAGGGGCTAGCCAAGAAATCGCAACGCATACTCAAGGTTTACCAAAAGGTTACTTTTTGTGGGGGCAGTGAGTACTTTAACAATGCAGCCTATTCCCAAGCCATCAGCTTGTTCCAAAAGTCCTTGAACCATCCTTTTGATCAAGCTTTGGTCACACAAGCACAACTCTGGTTGGGGGAGAGCCTCTCAGCCTTGCAGCAGTACGAGCAAGCAATTCCTGTCTATCAACATGTGCTGGACAGCGTAGCCAAAACAGATGCTTTTTACCAGCAGGCGGTGTATGGGTTGGGTTATGCTTACTTTAACACAGCAAATTATGCACAAGCCTTGGCTCAATTTCTACAGTATACCAGTCAGCATCAGGACTCAACACCCACCGCATGGCTGCAAGACGCACTGGTTCGATCGGCTGATTGTTACTATGTTGCCAAAAATTACAAACGGGCTCTTCAATGCTACGACCAAGCTCTTCAATACTACCCTGCACACGTACATTATCAAAAAGGCGTGATTTATGGCATCTTAGGCAACAAATATGCTGCTCAGAGTAGCTTTCAGGCCATTTTCGATGACTATGCTCACACGGTGTATTATGAAAAAGCATTGTTCGAAGTTGCCCACATTGATTTTTTACAGAACAATTACCCACAGGCTATTGAGAAGTTTACGAAGTTCATTCAAAAAAAACCACACAGCACACTCCTGCCTGACACACTTCTGAGTCGAGCCACTGCCTACGTCAATCTCGAGCAATATGACCAAGCTACACAAGACTACGAGCGGCTCTTAAAAACATATCCCAAGCATCCCAATGCACAGAGCGCCCTCTTGGAGTTGTCTAAAATTTGTATGCTTGAAGGCGAGTCCGAAAAGTTCAAGCAATACCTAACCAACTACCAAGCTACCAATCCTGATCCTGACGCCTCGGAAAAAGTAACATTTGACACTGCTAAGACCTTGTTCTACGACCAGCGCTATGAGGATGCCATTGAGCAGTTGCAAGGACTTGTGGTACGTTATCCTAAAAGTAAGCTGGTGCCGGAAGCTATCTTTTTGGTAGCAGAAGCCTATTACCGACAAGGTGATGTACCAAGCGCTTTGAAACAATATCAAATTGCACTAAAGGAATCTCAGACACCTTTTTACAACAAGATTTTGTTACGGATAGGCGCCCTGGCATACAAGCAAAAAGATTTTGTGCAAGCCCTCACCTACTACCGGAAGTTGAAAGAATGTGCCCAGAGCAAAAAAGAAAGCTATTGTGCCCTAGTAGGCATGATGAAGGCAAGCCATGCACTGCAACGTTATGAAGAAGCACAACAATATGCCTCACTGATCATAGAAAAAGGCAACCTGACTGTCAATGCTACTAGCGAGGCGACACTTTTTCTGGGCAAAGCAGCTATGCAGCAGGGAAAGCATGAGGAAGCCCAAGCCTACTTCACACAGATTGTGAAAAACACCCAAGACGGTCATGCAGCCGAAGCACAATACTTGCTGGCCCAGCTGCACTACGAATCCCAAGAATACCAACAATCGCTTGAAGCACTTTTTGAACTCAACAAGCGGTTTCCTGCTTACAAAGCATGGGCGAATAAGAGTTTTTTGCTGATCGCAGAAAATTACTTGGCCCTAAAAGAAGACTTGCAAGCCAAGGCCACATTACGGTCTATCATCGAAAATGCCGAAGAAGAAGCTATTGTGGCCAGTGCCAAGCAAAAGCTAGAAGCGTTGACACAAAGGGTAGGACTTTCAGCCCAGCCATCTGATACCGAGGAAGGGCTGCTCGAAGCAGATAGTGAATTGAATACCTCAGAGAATTAAATAGTCCTGCAAGGCCTTCAAAACACCTGCTAGATCGCGTACACGCATTTCCATAAAAAATAACAAATTTGTTGTAATTAATACGCAGGTGTATTACACTTGTTTCAATACGTTTTCACATGTAATTAAGGCTATAAGTAAACTTTAACCTAGCAACCCATGAAACATATTCTATCGAAGAAAGAACAACGAGAAGTAGTAGGTTTACTACAACTGGGCACCTTCTTGGAGTACTTTGACCTCATGCTTTTTGTGCACATGGCCGTGTTACTCAATGAGCTCTTTTTCCCTAAAACAGACCCGCATACGACTCAGTTGCTGCAAGCTTTTGCATTCTGTTCTACCTTCTTACTTAGACCACTAGGAGCTTTACTATTTGGCTATATAGGTGATCGGATAGGACGGAAAGCCACTGTAGTAATTACTACCTTCATGATGGCCATTTGCTGTTTTGTAATGGCTACTTTGCCCACCTATGCACAAATAGGTATTGCTGCTTCATGGATTATAACGTTATGTCGTATTTCACAAGGTCTATCTTCCATGGGTGAGGTAATTGGTGCGCAACTGTATTTAACAGAATCATTTAGCCCCCCCTATCAGTTCACGGTTGTAGCACTTATAGGCTGTTTTGCTGCTCTCGGGTCAGTTGCTGCCTTAGGTATAGCCACATTAGCTACTACTTACGAATTCAGTTGGCGACTGGCCTTTTATACTGGTGCAGGCATCGCTGTTGTTGGGTCTGTTGCCAGAAATAAGCTTAGGGAGACTCCAGAGTTTGTCGATGCAAAGCGGGAAGTTGATAACTCAGTTCGAGAAGGCTGGAAATCCAAAGAAGAACTCGCCTATATCATTCCTTACCATGAAAAACCTATCAAAAAAACATCTTTAGCCTATTTCCTCATCCAGTGTATTTGGCCAGCTGTTTTTTACTTTGCGTATATACACTGCGGAAGTATTCTTAGGGGTAGCCTAGGATATACGGTTGAGCAGTGCATTTCACATAGTCTAAAGCTTTCTTTTATGCACTTATTTGCCACCTTGGTGCTGAGTTTTCTAAGTAGCAAAGTATACCCTTTGCACATCCTAAAGTGGATGTTAGGTATATTCTTAACTCTGATTCTGGTTGCCCCTATACTTCTGAACCATATCCAAACGCCTAGTCAATTGCTTGTACTACAAGGGGCTATCGTAGTCCTTGCTCCTTATGATCTGGTGGCTGCTCCTATTTTTTTCAAGCATTTCCCCATCTTTAAGCGCTTTACTTACACAAGTATGCTGTATGCGATATCCAGATCGCTTATCTATGTTATTACTTCTGTCGGACTTGTATACTTGTCTAAGTACTTCGGTAGCTGGGGTATATCGCTTTTGATGTTGCCCTTGGTTGTAGGTTACGGCTGGGGCGTACTTTATTTTGAGAAGTTAGAGCGAGCAGCCGGGAACTATCCTACCAAAGCTTCTACACAGATCTAAAGGAAAGCTCTAACTCGTATTGATGATCTGGGTGGGTGCTTCTTATGTTGCCCTGTGATCACTGTGCCCCAGGCACCTATTTTTAGAGACTTTTCCGCAGAGAAAATGTTATCTTGGGAGCTTTGTTGGTGTGGCGTTGTATCCATAGGCAATCATAGGCAACCATGAAACGATTTGTATTTTTATCGGTATGCTTCAGCATCGCCTCTGGTGTGCTGGGACAACAGCCTACCCCCGACAGTACATTCAAAGACGCTGAATTTGTCATTAAAAAAGAGCGCAAGCTCTTGCTGCCCGAAGCTGCCCGCTTGTTTGAAAGTGTGCCTACTTCGTCCTTTATAACAGATCTAATCAAGCCTTTGGAGTATGTGCTGCCAGACTTATTCCCTGAGTTTGATACGCTGCCTCGCAAGACCAAAATTTTGCGTGCCAGGCCAGATATTGTTACTAAGCTCTATGGAAACTATTTACAAGGCGGCTATGGCAATTTGCATACGCCGTTTTTGGAAGGATTCTTTGCTAACAAACGCCATTCGAAATATGCTTATGGTCTTCATATCGGGCATCTATCTGCTGGCAAAGAGTTCTATTTCGAAGAAACTCGTCATCTAATCCAGCTATACGGTAAGTTGTTTACTGAGAAGCTACGTCTGGCAGGGGAGATGGACTACCATAGAGATGGATATCAGTTATATAGTCCTGGAAATAGCACTGTGCCTCGGCGACAAACGCTCCAGCAGTTTACGGTGCGCAATACTTTAGGCAACTACATCCATGGAATGTTCAACTACCAAGTTGATGCTTCGTTCCATTACCTCGCTGGTGCTTACCAAGCCCGTGAAAATCAATTAAAATTCAATGGAAAAGGGGACTACATCCTCAATGATGCATTGACGCTGAAGGCTTTCACTGACCTTTACCTCACCAAGCACAGTGATACCACGGCAGTCCAACGCAATCTGTGGCGGCTCAAGCCTATGCTGTTCTTTCTGTTCAATAGTTTTGATGTGCAAGGGGGCGTTAACCTAGTCTATCAAGATGATGTATCCTATGCGTCCGACGCTGTAAACGTATATCCAGTTTTGGAAGTCAAGTATATCCTGCGTGAATGGCTGCAGCCCTATTTAGGCATTAGTGGTGATATGCAGCAGAATTCTTTACAAGGCTTCCTTCAAGAAAACCCTTTGTTAGCTCCCCAAGCAGATTTGCGCCACACCAACCAATGTTTTGTGTTTTATGGGGGGGCTAGAGGCGATGTTGTAGAGCAGGTAAATTGGCATGCAGGCTTTTCTGTAGGCAAGTACCAAAACCTCCACTGCTTGGTCAACAGTGATCAAGATCTCGGTCGGTTCGATATTCAGTACGATTCATCAGCGACGCTACTCAACACATTTGGCGAGCTAACCCATACCAACCGGGCTGAAACTTTGACAACGCGGCTAAGGGGCGATCATTTCCGTTACACGCTACAAGAACTGCCCAAACCTTGGCACAGACCCCGTTACCAGCTGGATCTACTCAGTACCTATCGCTTGCACGACAAGTTTATGTTTAGGGGCGTCATGTATTGGATAGGGGGGCTAGAGGCACAGAATGCGATGACCAAAGCACCTGTGGTGCTAGATGATGTGGTTGATGTAGGTTTGGGCATTGAATACTTGTTTAACTCTCGCTTTTCCATTTTTTTTGACTGTCAAAACCTCTTAGCCAGAAAAAATGAGCGGCACCTCCATTATCCTGCCCGTGGCTTCCACGGTATGCTAGGGCTTACTTATGCGTGGTAATGTGCCCACGTTGCTTATTTTTTCCTAAAAACCAGCTTAATCGGTACCCCTTCTAAGTCGAAATGGCTACGAAGCTGGTTCTCTAAATAGCTCCTGTAAGGGGGTTTTATATACTGCGGCAGGTTGCAAAAAAAAGCAAAAACAGGCGTGTAGGTAGGTAGTTGCGTAATGTACTTTATTTTAATGTACTTGCCCTTGACAGCAGGTGGATTGTATTGTTCAATGGCGGCCAGCATCACTTTATTAAGCACTGAAGTAGCAATCTTCTTTTTTCTGCTTTCGTAGACCTGCAGAGTTTTTTCAATGGCCTGGTAAATTCGTTGCTTTTTCACTGTTGATATGAACAGAATAGGCATATAGTCCAGGGGCGCTAGCTTTTTAAAAAGCTCCTTTTTGTAAGCCTCTGCTGTATGACTATCCTTCTGCATCAAGTCCCACTTGTTGACCAAGATCACCAAGCCTTTTTTGTAACGGTGTGCCAATGAGATCAGGTTAATATCTTGGCCCTCTAACCCCTGCGTGGCATCTAGCATGATGATACATACATCAGCCTCTTGCAAAGCACCGATGGCCCGAATCACGGAATAGAACTCGATGTTTTCTTTTACCTTTGCTTTTTTCCGAATACCCGCCGTGTCGGTTAAGATCATTTGCTTGCCATACAGCTTGTAAGTAGTGTCAATAGCATCTCGGGTAGTGCCAGCGAGGGGCGTGACAATGCTGCGCATTTCTCCTAGCAACACATTGAGAAAAGATGATTTGCCCACGTTGGGCCTGCCTAGGATAGCGACTTTTGGTAGCGACTCTTCCTCTATTAAGTCCTTGTCCTGGAAATTTTGGATAACCGCATCAAGCAATTCTCCCGTACCTGTGCCACTAGCTGCCGAAATAGGGTAGGGGACTCCCATGCCTAGTGGATAAAAATCATGCATCATTAGTGCGGTAGGGACATTGTCCGCTTTGTTCGCTACTACCAGTACAGGCTTGCAAGTAGCTCGCAGTACTGCTGCAAAATCTTTGTCCAAGCCTGTGAGCCCATCTTTGCAGTCTACTAAAAACAAAATGACGCTCGCCTCGTCAATGGCTATCTGGACTTGCTGGCGAATAGCACTTTCAAATATATCGTTGCTGTTCTTCACATACCCTCCTGTATCTATGACTGTAAAATGCTTGTCTGTCCACTCTGCATAGCCATAGTGTCGGTCACGCGTGATTCCGCTTTCGTTATCCATAATCGCCTTACGCTGCTCGACCAGTCTGTTAAACAGCGTCGACTTGCCCACGTTAGGCCTGCCTACAATTGCTACAATATTTGCCATCAGGACACAAAATTAAGGTTGGGTGCTAAAAAAAGTGATTAATGATAGGCAATGTATAAGGTAACCATACATATCCTATTAGCTCGCACGCTTGTCCGTATTTGGCATGTGAACAACTTGTGCACATATCTTTTGGTTTAGCAATAGAGTTTCTAGTTGTGTACTAGTGATCATTTATTAATCGTTAAGTGTATCCAAATTGGCGAAGGAGCTGCGATTTTGTGCGCCAATCAGGCGCTACCTTCACGTGTTGTTCTAAGAAGACTTTCTTCCCTAAGAACCTCTCCAGGTCGTGGCGGGCTTCTATGCCTACCTTTTTCAGGGCATGCCCTTGTTTACCAATCAGGATGCTTTTTTGGCTTTGTCTTTCTGCGTTGATGATGGCACTAATCTTTATGAGCTTTTCTTCTTCCTTAAACGCATCAATGACTACTTCAACACTGTAAGGAATTTCTTGATGGTAGTTACGTAGTATCTTTTCACGGATAATCTCTGCAGCAAAAAAACGCTCAGGCTTGTCCGTAAGCATGTCTTTGGGATAGTAAGCGGGGTGTTCAGGCAAGCAGGCCAGAATATGTGTAAAAACTAGTGCTGTGTTGTAGGCCTGCAAGGCAGAAACAGGAATGATTGCATTGACTGATACATGGTTAGACCAATATTGCAGCACTTTTTCTAGGGCCACTTTACCTATCAAATCTACCTTGTTGATGAGTAAAAAAACAGGGGTGGCCCTCCGGTGAAGCAGCTTTGCACTGAAATCAGTGGGGAGCTCTTGATCGTGTACATCCACCACCCAAAGTAACGCATCTGCGTCTACTAGCGAACCGCGGACTACTCGCATCATGGATCGCTGCAACTCATAGTTGGGGGTAATGATACCTGGCGTGTCTGCGTAAATGACCTGAAAGTCATCTCCACTCAAAATGCCTGCTATGCGGTGGCGTGTAGTTTGTGCCTTGGCCGTGATAATGGAGAGATTTTTGCCCAGCAGCACATTCATTAAGGTAGATTTTCCTACATTGGGCTTACCAACGATGTTCACAAAACCAGCTTTGTGGGGTAATGAGGTCATATAGGAATAAAAAATCTAATAATTTTATGGCAATCTACGTCAAAAAAATTACCTTTGCAGGCGCAGCGTCGGTTGACTTACGAAGCTTTGTTGATTGATCGAAATGCTCTATGATAACTATCAAGAAATGTTAGCAATCAAGAGCTGCTAAGTAAGCTGGGTTAATCAATCGATCAAGCGTTCAAGCAACCCTTAGATTGCGGGGTGGAGCAGCGGTAGCTCGTCGGGCTCATAATCCGAAGGTCGCAGGTTCGATTCCTGCCCCCGCTACTACTTTACATCGACTATTTGCAGTAGTACGATGTGCAATGTTTCGCCGGAAGCATGGACTAATTTTATAAAGGCCTTTCTCTTTTCAGCACTTAAAAAGTGTGTCTAAGTGGACCTGTTTTTTCTAGATCAAGCAATTGTTGCTTAACAGATATCCCTGCAGAAAAGCCTTCTAGGGCTCATCCTGTCTAATGCATCGTGAAAATCAGCAAATAAACGACTTGCTGCCCCCTGCAAGAGAACGATCCCCTGGGAGGGGGGAATCTCACTAAATAAACCCCCTGAAAAAAAGTGCCGGGGACGGGAGACCTGTTTTGCAATGGTCTCGATATTTCAATAAGTCCCTAGATAAACTTTTGTTGTCGTGGCGTTGCCCCATCAATGTTGGTTGGGCAGGGCTTAAGAAATCGTTACGTTTATGCTTGCGAGTCTTTTGCTTAACCTCCTTATTATTCAACCCGTATCAGTGCTACCTGCCTATAGACTATACGCACGCATTTCACTTGAAAAACAGCCATGCAAAGTATAAAGCAGATTCTCAAACAAGTGCTTATTGTTGTCGTAAGCATTTTTACTAGTCTAGTCCTTTTCGTAGGGATAGGCCTATTACTGTTGCAGCCTAGAAAGCCTAAAATCACTGATAAGACAGTCTTACACATAGCACTTCGTGGGAAGGTAGTAGAGCGTACGCCTGAAACATTCCAACAGCTTTTGCAAGGGGAGCAGGACCAGGTAATCGACCTCATGGTGTTAAAAGATGCTATCAAACATGCACAGGAAGACAAAAATATCCAAGGTATTTACTTAGAGGCCAATACACTCAGAGCGGGCTGGGCTAGTTTGGAAGAAATTAGAAACGTCCTTCTTTCCTTTCAGAAAACCGGGAAATTTATCATAGCCTACGGAGAGAATTATACACAAAAAACCTACTACTTGGCGTCTTTGGCAGACGAGATTGTCTTGCATCCATCAGGCGTTTTTCCTTTAAAAGGCTTGAGTCAGACAGTCTTTTTTTACAAGACACTGCTTGATAAACTAGAAGTAGCACCCCAGGTATTTCGTGTTGGCGAATACAAAAGTGCTGTGGAGCCTTTCACACGCCAAGACATGAGCCAGGCGAGTAAACACCAAAGCAGGAAATTACTCGATGCTATTCATGATCACTTTCTGAGTAGTATAGCTAGTGCTAGAGGCTTGCAAAAAACTTCTATTCAAACCATGGAAGATGCATTATCGGTGGTCATACCCCGCGATGCCTGTCGTTCCAAGCTGGTGAGTCAGGTGGGACACTTTGACGATGCAGAAGCATTGATCAAAAACAGACTCTGTTTGGCTCAAGAAGCTCACATCCATTATGTACCCTTTGACAAGTATGCCTTACTCAAAAAGACCGCTCGATCCTCTAAAAAACAAATAGCTGTACTTATAGCTGAAGGGAATATTATTGATGGTACCGGTGCACCCGGCACTATAGGCTCCAAAGACCTAGTAACTAGTTTAAAAGCCATAAGAAAGGATAAGTCTATCAAAGCCGTAGTCCTGAGAATTAACTCCCCTGGAGGTAGCGCCCTTGCTGCTGATACTTTGTGGAAAGAACTAATTTTGACTAAAGCCAGAAAGCCAGTAGTAGCTTCTATGTCAGATGTGGCTGCCTCAGGGGGATACTACTTGGCAGTAGCTTGCAGTCGTATACTCGCACATCCTACTACCATTACAGGCTCTATAGGTATTTTTGGCCTTTTCTTTGATATCCATGCCTTACTCAGCAATAGGTTAGGCATTACTACGGATGTAGTGAAGACGGGTGGTTCCGCTGACTTATTTGAAAATCCCGGCAGATCATTCAATAACCATGAAAAAAAGATGATTCAGAAAGTTGTTGATGAGGGATATAATATTTTTCTGGAGCGGGTAGCTGCAGGTAGAAACATGGATAAAGAGCTAGTAGAACGTGTGGCGGCAGGAAGGGTATGGACCGGGCAAATGGCACAAGAAAAAGGGCTTGTAGATGAGCTAGGAGGCCTTGAAGCAGCTATTCAAGCAGCAGCCAAACTCGCGGCCATTGAAGACGAATACACTGTTTCGTACTGGCCCAAGAAAGAGACTTTTAGCGAACAACTCCTGAGTGGTTGGAAAAATCATGTAGGAAATGAGACAGCTTTTCGCACACTACAAGCAAATTTTCCAACCCTCAAGCCCATACAAGAACTTATCAATATGACAGGCATTCAGGCCCGCTCACCATATATGATTGAGATCGAGTAAACGAACACCTAAAGTAGCTAGTGTCCCTAACACATCCTCTCATTAAAGAATATTGACCCCTACACTAAGGATCCACAGTGCATATCTATGATTGGTGCGAGTGCCGGCAATCGTACTTCCAAATCTACTTAGGTTCCCTTCATATTTAAGATCGATGACCATCTTCCAGGCATCAAACCCCAGCCCACCTTGCCACCCTATTGTGGTATTGCTATAGTGATCTTTTACATCTTTTTCTCCTTCTTTAGCGCTCAAGAGTAAGCTAAAAACAGGCCCAATTTGTGCTCTGAAGACTCTAAAAAAGGAACGCCCTACCATGGCTGGTATAGAAAGCTGAGTAAAACCGAGCTGGAGTACTTTATTATTCTTACTGAATTTGGCACCATAGCCAGTCAAGAGTACTTCGGGCTGAACGTAAAATGTAAACAAATCTAAGCGGGTAAAAACGCCCACATGATAACCCCAGTGGTCTTCTAGCTGAAGGTTTGCTAGTGCTGTGTTATCTTTTTCTGAATTCACCTTGCAAGTCAATGCCCTAGTAAGTAGCTTCTGCGTGATTGCCAAGTATTGCGTATGGCACTAGCTATCCATCACCGATGCTATTTCCGTGTCAAGAGATTGATTTATGTGTTAGTTTTGCAGAGAAATAGCAACCAACGTAATTTTTCCCAAAAAAGAAATGGCAATTACAGGAGAAATCATCCAAATATTGGGTCCCGTAGTAGATGTAAGGTTTGATGCCGATGCAACATTACCTAGTCTCCTCAATGCATTAGAAGTTATTAAAGAAGATGGTCAAAAATTGATATTAGAGTGCCAACTTCATTTGGGAGAGCATCGTGTTAGGACCATAGCAATGGACAGTAGTGAGGGCCTAGTACGGGGGACGAAAGTCACTGATACCGGGGCTCCTATTAAGATGCCAGTGGGCGAAGCCATCAGAGGAAGATTATTCAACGTTGTGGGAGAGGCTATAGATGGTATTAAACAGCCTGTAGTAGAGTGTGAGCTTCCTATACACAGACCTGCCCCCCAATTCAAAGACTTGGCCACTTCCACTGAGATTCTTTACACGGGAATCAAAGTCATCGACTTATTGGCACCCTACGTGAAAGGAGGGAAAATAGGTCTTTTTGGAGGTGCTGGTGTAGGGAAGACTGTACTGATTATGGAATTGATCGATAACATTGCCAAATCTTATTCCGGTGTATCTGTGTTTGCAGGAGTGGGAGAGCGTACGCGTGAAGGCAATGACTTGCTGCGAGAAATGATCGAAGCTGGGGTGATTAATTACGGTGAAGAATTCAAAAGGTCTATGCAAGAAGGTGACTGGGACCTCTCCAAGGTAGATGAAGAAGCCCTCAAAACTTCACAGGCCACACTGATTTTTGGTCAGATGAACGAATCTCCAGGCGCCAGGGCAAGAGTGGCCCTCACTGGGCTTACCGCTGCAGAATATTTTAGAGACGGTGATGGCAATGAGCAGGGCAGGGATGTACTTTTTTTTATAGACAACATTTTCCGTTTTACCCAAGCAGGCTCTGAAGTCTCTACACTACTGGGCCGTATGCCTTCTGCTGTGGGCTATCAGCCTACGCTTGCCACAGAGATGGGCGCTATGCAAGAGCGCATTACCTCAGTCAAGAGTGGTTCGATCACTTCCGTACAAGCCGTATATGTGCCAGCAGATGACTTGACCGATCCGGCCCCAGCTACCACTTTTGCTCATCTTGATGCCACCACTGTACTCTCCCGTAAGATCGCAGAACTAGGTATCTATCCGGCAGTAGACCCACTAAGCTCCTCCTCACGCATCCTGAGTCCGAATATTTTGGGTGAGGAGCATTACAATACAGCGCAACGGGTTAAAAAAATACTGCAACGCTATAAAGAGCTACAAGACATTATTGCTATCCTGGGCATGGACGAGCTGTCAGAAGAAGATGCCAAGACCGTGTATCGAGCTAGAAAAGTACAGCGATTTTTATCTCAGCCTTTCCACGTGGCTGAGCAATTTACTGGTCTGAAAGGCATGCTGGTAGGTATCAAAGACACAATCGAGGGGTTCAACATGATCATGGATGGTCAACTAGATCATCTTCCTGAGTCGGCGTTTAACCTGGTAGGAACCATTGGGCAAGCTGTTGAAAAAGGAGAGAAGCTACTAGCAGAGGCTGGGGAATAAATCCCCTGTTTGTGTGTTCTCAAAAATCAACTGATTTCCTGAAGCACTTTTAGCGATTTGAGGGTGCCTAGCGTGTCTATGTGTAGTTGGTAGAATTTGATGATTGCGTCCGTGACACGCCTTTTCATGGCCTTATCCATTTTGATCTGTCCATGTATTTTGTTGCTAGGTAGTAAAGAATTGAGGCCCTCTAGCGTTTCTTGATTGATCTCCCAGTGCTGCCCTGAACGACGCAACTGTGTATAGATGTCCTGAAAATTACTGATGCCAAAGCCTAAATAATGCCCTAGTTGTAGCATGAAGGTCAGGTAAAATAACTCATAGCCAGCAATTTTCTCATTCAACTCCACCACTGCCCGCCACAAAAAATTAAATAACTTCTCATTGTGTTCCTCTTCACGGATCATTTTAGCTAAAAACTCCGCTAGGAACACAGCCATAGTTGCCTTTTTGATATTGTCTAAAATATTGTTGTTGGGTGTACAGCACTGCACTTCAGCCACACGCTGTATACCTCTCTGCTTTCTATAGTACACTACCATATCTAGGAGCGTGAGTGGCTGAAAGAGGGCAATGTTGTATTTGGGTTTTTTCGTTCTTACGCCCTGAATAATATAAGCCTGCAGCCCAAAAGTCTCGGTAAATATTTTGGCAATGATAGAAGTTTCTCTGTATTTGATATTGCTTAATACAATACCTTGGGTTGTGTGGAGCATGCAAGAACAAGGCTAAACTATAAGCAAGAGTACTTCCTGAGATGCTTTGGTAGGACTAGGAACATAGTTGGTTAATAATGCTGATTCTGCTTCTTCCACCATCGAACCAAGAGATAGGCAAATAATATACCTCCGAGATGGGCAAAGTGCGCCACATTATCAGCAGGATTGTCCCTCACACCTGCATATAGTTCATACATACCATAGATGGCAATCACGTACTTGGCCTTGATAGGAAGAGGAATGAAGAATAAAAATAGCTCTGTATTGGGAAATAGCATGGAAAATGCCATGAATATACCGAATACACTGCCAGAAGCGCCTACTGTAGGCATGTTAGCTTTGAGTGTATATAGTTGACTGACTATCGCCTTGCTCTTGGCTATATAAGCCAGGTCGTCAGGGCGCTCAAAAAAAGTAGAGATAAAGGAATAGAAAGAGCTATAGGTGTTATGGGGAAATTTTTTTAAAAAAGCTACAAAGCTTTTTGGATCAGGTTGGATCAAATAAGTGTGGTACAAACTCTCAATCTTACTTACCTCAAGGTATTGCATCCCTGCATAAAGTACTGCTGCACCTAGCCCTGTAATGATATAGAATGTGATAAATTTCTTAGAGTTCAGTGTATGCTCTAAAATAGGCCCAAAAGTGAGCAGGGCAAGCATGTTGCTAAAAAGATGACCAAAGCTTGCATGTACAAAAAGGTGGGTAAAGAATTGGTAGGGTCTGAAGTAGTCAGATAAAACACACCTTAGTCCCAGGGTATCTATCAGGTCAAGCTTTAGTAAATTTTGTGCAAAGAAAATCGCAATATTGGGAAGAATAAGTTTTTTGACAATCGGTGTAATTCGGTGCATTTGCTTCGTATGGGTTGTGGTGCCTTACATAAAGCGTACAAAGGTAATGGCTAGTGTAGGACCGGACAACCCAACCGGGTGTGTCAGTGAAGTGGAGATGTATGAAGCTAAGGCGTCAAGGGGGCGATTGTTACAGCCTACTATGGCTACAGGTACAACCTGGGAGGTGGTAATCTCAACTTTCTGTGAGGAGTGCCTAATGCTTGGTAGCATGGCCAGTATAATTGCTTACAATTGAATTTGAAGCAATAGTTTCCCCTAATAGTAGGATGGACTGGTTAAGCTAGAGCCGTAAAAGTATGGGAGATCCGTAGAGACAAATCCAAGTATAGTATTCTTGGATTTACGTGCCGTTCTATATGGTAATAAGCCTGATTCAACCAGGTGATCCATTCCTTGATTTGCTGATGCGTTAAGGTTTTTCTCAATTTTTGAGTAAACTCTTGCTCTGCATCTGTAGTCCGTGTGAGCCCTGCTTGTATAAAATACAGCACTAATGCCTCTCGTAGCATGTGTAAGGAATAAGCTAAGAAATTTCTCTGGCCTGCTTTGGACATCTCCTGAAAAGACTCTGCTTGGGCTACCAGTTTCGTCAAGTCGTGGGCATAACACAACCGCATCCAGCTTTTAAAGTAGTCAAAATAATCTCCCGTCATATTCTCGACAAGCTTGAGTGCCTTGTTGAGATTTCCATCCGACAACAGTGTAATCTGTGCTAGCTGCTCCTGATTCAGAGAACACTGTTGTGCGAGTATACTTGAAAGTGCTTTATCTGTAAAAGCAGGGATATGTATCTGCTGTGTGCGTGAGCGGATTGTGCCCAGAATCTTTTCAGGATAAACACTTACCAGCAAGAAAAGTGTATGGGGAGGGGGTTCTTCTACAATCTTGAGTAACGCATTGGCAGCCGCTATGTGGAGGTATTCTGGAAGCCAGATGAGGACAACCTTATACGCCCCCTCAAAGGCTTTTAAGCTTACGGCTTGGATGATTTCTCTGGCCTCTTCTTTTGAAATACTAAGCTGCTTGTTTTCGCTATTCAGATAGTAGCTCCAGTCGCTGTCATGACCATAAGGATGTTCATGGAGAAAAGTACGCCAAGTCTTTAGAAAATTTGCACTGACGACATCCTTGCCTATGACTTGCTTGGTAGCACTAGTAGGAAAAATAAATTTTACATCTGGGTGGACAAACTTTTTCATTTTGAGACAAGAAGCGCATTGGCCACAAGCATCTTCTTCAAGTCTATTCTGACAGTTGAGATAAGTAATAAAGGCCAATGCTAAGGGGAGGCTGACATTGCCTTCAGGGCCCCAAAATAGTTGGGCATGTGGGACCTGGTTACTTTGCGCTATATGAATAAGATGTCGCTTGAGAGGCGCATAGTCCTGAATAGCTGCAAACTGCATTACTGAATCTTTTTAGCTTCGATAAAGAGCAGTAGTAAGAAATACGTGTGCGAGGATTTTTTTGTCTTGTTCTGTTAGTTGTACCGAGCGTCGAACCGTCATTCGTTCAGCTGCTTCCAGTGCCTGATCTAAGCGGTAGGTTTGTATACGCTTGTCTAGCATGCCCCAAGTGAAAGAAGGGATAACTTTATCAAAATAGCCCACGCCAAATAAATTGGCACTTACCCCGACCATTGTCCCCGCATTAAACATCGTATTAATAGCACACTTGCTATAATCACCCATAAAGAGCCCACAAAACTGCTTGTCTGTGGTGTAAAACTCCTTTCTATGTTCGTCCCAAGTTTTGACGTTGCCATAGTCACTTCTCAAGTTAGAGGTATTTGTTCCTGACCCTAGATTACACCATTCCCCAATTACCGAATGCCCCATAAAGCCATCATGGGCTTTATTACTGTAACCTAAAATGACCGAATTACTGACCTCACCGCCCACTTTTGCATAAGGGCCAATAGTAGTCGCATTACTTATCCTGGCTCCTGCATGGATTTGCGCTTCCTCACAAATCGCAACAGGTCCGCGAATGATAGCACCTTCTTGAATGATAGCATTGCTACCAATGTAGATAGGACCTGACTCGGCATTTAGAATGACTGCTTTGGTCGAGACGCCTTTTTCTAGGAAAACATCTGTCTCATTGTAGGTAATGGTATGTTGATCTTGAATGCGTTGTGTAGTACGTCTTTTGCAAATACATTGAAAATCTTTTATAATCTCTTGTTCGTTGATTAAGAAAATGTCCCAGTTATTTTTGATTTGTGTGAGCGGGCCCTCGAAGAGGATGCTTTGCAAATGAGGAGTGCCAAAATCATCATTTTGAAAACCCTGGAGCGCTGTTCTGTCACAAAGAGTGGCAATCAGCGTATCGTCTTTTACAAGCTTCTGATTGCCTTTAAGGTTTCTGATAGCCTCTACAAGTACTTGGTCAGGACAGACTGTGCTGTTGATACACAGACTTTCTTGGGCGTCTACGCAGGGAAACTTACTACTGAGGTAAGGCGCTGTAAGAAATGAGTAATCACCCTGCAAATAATGCTTCCATTTTTCCTCAATTGTGCGAATCCCAACCCTTACTTTGGCCAATGCCCTTGTATAAGAGAAAGGTTTTAGTAATCTCCTAGCCTGAGGCGTGTCAAAAAGTACGATATTCATGCAATGGCCCATTCAAAGATTACACAACTACTATCTATTTTTTCCCGTACTTCTGCTGGAATTTCTCCACTCTTCCGGCCGTGTCCACAAAAATTTTCTTCCCTGTGTAGAAAGGATGGGAGGCGGCACTGATCTCTACTTTGATTAAGGGGTACTCCTTGCCATCTTCCCACTGTATAGTGTCTTTGGCGTTCATCGTAGAGCGTGTCAAGAATTTCGAATCACTTGAAGTATCTAAAAAAACAACTTCTTGATAAGCGGGATGGATGTCTTTTTTCATAATGGATAATTTTCTCTGAGAGACGAATCTACCAAAAAAAATTAAAAAGACAGTATCTATGACGAATAGCAGGTAGACTTTTTTCAGGTGTGCTCTCGGCAGTGATTTATTTTTTCCAGACGCTACGTAATGCTAAATATTTCCCATCAGACCAATGAAACTTGTTTTTTTAATACTAAAAATTTAAAATTTTGAGGGTACAAATGCCACTACTGCGTATTTAACGCCCGAGATAAAAAATCCAGATGCGCATGCAAAGTAACAATGAATTAGTCGATGAATTAGTAAGGCGTGGCGCGTTAACAACGCCTACGATTATTGTTGCTTTTCAGGCAGTAGATAGAAAATATTTTGTACCGTCAGGCATAAGCAGCCTGGCTTATGAAGATCACCCTTTAGACATTGGCTACAAGGCTACTATTTCACAGCCAACTACTGTGGCTTTTATGTTAGAAAAACTAGCTCCGAAAGCAGGGGAAAAGATACTAGACATTGGCTCTGGTTCAGGGTGGACTACTGCATTGCTAGCCTATATTGTAGGGGCAACGGGGACAGTACAGGGTGTTGAAATAGTTCCAGAATTGACAGAGTTGGGTATCAATAACCTAAAAAAGTATCCCTTTAGGAATGCAGAAATTATGCAAGCAGAAAAAAGGCTGGGACTGGAGAGCAAAGCTCCCTTCGACAAAATATTAGTTTCTGCCAGCATTGAACAATTACCAGAAGAAATAATTATACAATTAGCAGTCGGCGGCATTTTAGTAATTCCAATAAGAGAGGCTATTTGGCAGGTGCATAAAACATCAGCAACACAACACAGCATTCATAAATACCCAGGCTTTGTATTTGTACCCTTACAAAGATAACCTAGGCCTTGTAAAACAATCCTTTATGCAGAGCCGGCTTGTTAATTGGTTGCCTTCCCGTAGCTCATTAGCTCTGCGGTTGATAATTGAGTAATCTGTTTACCCTCGTTGATGACTTGCTGTTCTATATGCTGAAATTCCTGTATAAATTTTTTGTTGGCCTTTTCTAGCGCTTCTTCTGGATTTATTTCAATAAATCTTGCATAGTTAACCAATGAGAAGAGTAGTGTCCCGAATTCTTCCTGCGCTCTTTTGTGTTGCGTTGGGGTAGGGGGGTGTTGGCTATTTTTTTGCATTAACACTTGAATCTTCTCTTGAGCTTCTTGCCACGCTGATTTGCTATCTGGACAGCCAAAACCGATCATGCTCACTTTTTCTTGTATTCGCATTGCCTTGATAAGACTGGGGAGGGTGTGGGGTACCCCCCCTAATACAGATTGATTCCCTTTTTCCTGCAGCTTGCGCTTCTCCCAGTTTTGTTTTACCGCTTGTTCATTTTCAACCTTTTCTTGACCGTAAATGTGAGGGTGGCGGTGAATAAGCTTTTCACACAATGCTTGGATGACATTCGTGATTGTAAAGGAACGCTGTTCGGTAGCAATGAGTGTATACAACACAATGTGAAGAAGCAGGTCCCCTAACTCTTTTTTAATATCCCCTATGTCGCCCTCTAGAATCGCCTCAGAAAGCTCAAACGTCTCCTCAATGGTCAGATGTCTTAAGCTCTCCATGGTTTGTCTCTGGTCCCATGGGCATTTTTCTCGCAATTCGCCCATCATGACTAAAAGCTGACTAAAAGCCCTGAGTGCTTTATTATTCTCTAGTTCAGTAGGTGACTTCATCAATGAAGGCGCACGCTATAGGGTATGGGACTATTGCCAAATGTTCCAAAATATCACTTTTTTTACTTTAAACCGCGTAGATACCGTAGTACTGCAACAGTATCGGCAATAATTGGATAGAAACAGAAAGGTTAGTACACGCACTTCTCATGCATAGGAGGGCGCATAACATAGGCTCTAACTTGTTGTTATTACCTCTTTTTGCTCCCCAGTATATTGATCAGGTGTAGTAGTTGTGCTAAAGCACCCAGTGCTGCTACCACATAGGTCATAGCAGCCCACCACAAGGCGTTTTTAGCCATTTGGTGCTCTTGGCTCGTCACTACTCCTTGACTATCCATCCAGGCTAAGGCCCTTCTGCTAGCATCAAATTCTACAGGTAGGCTAATAAAACTAAACAGAGTCGTAAGTGCAAATAACGCTATCCCTAGCGTTAAGGGTATGAGCGTGGTGTGGATAAGAGAGATGCCAAGCATAATGGCCCATGGCATGAAGCGAGTTGTAGCTGAAAGCACAGGCACCATGGCAGAGCGGAATCGTAAAAAAGCATAGCCTTGGGCGTGTTGTACAGCATGGCCACATTCATGTGCTGCTATTGCCGCTGCTGCCGCATTTTTCCCATAGTACACTTGTTCACTCAGATTGACCGTTTGGGTAAGCGGGTTATAATGGTCGGTTAGGTGTCCGCGCGTGCAAGTGATCTTGACATGCTCAATCCTGTATTCACTTAGCATCTTGGCCGCAATTTCAGCACCTGACCAGTTTGCAAGAAGCCTAGTTTTGGCATACGCATTCAACCTATTCTTGAATATACTACCAACCGTCACACTGATCAACAGAAAAATAATACCGATGAGATTCATAGCTGTGTTGTATGTTACAGTGGTTGCTGCCTCATGCTGCAAACCATGGCGAATGAATGCAATATGCTCACAGCAATATTTAAACCTGATTACCTATTACTCAGTGAGCTACTGTACTTAACATAGTTGACCTACACATTCAGGAGCACTACTTGGAGGCAGAGCGCATTTGATATCGATTGTCTGGATTGTATAAGTAGTAGAAATCCTTCGCATCTAAGGGAGGTAGATACATAACTCCATTTTCTATAGTGTTCGCTGCCTCATAGGTACCTTTAAGATAATTGTCCCATGTATAGCTCTCGGGATTAGGAAGCTCCCGAACGCCACTGTCTTTGATACCGTTGATTGTATGGTCGACCCATTTTAATTGTTGAGCACGGTCTGCAAATTCTGACCATTCTCCTCTTGCTGACTTCTCATACAGCAGTTTATCTAATTTTTTGAGCGATACACCCATCTTCTTGGCCACTCTGCCACCTAAACGATTCCACCATTCTTGAAGGATTTCTTGTGTTTCCTTGAGCTCTCTTACGTTTCCCTCTGTAAAAGTCCAAGGCTGATGATGTAAAATAGTCGCATTGGGATATGCGTACGATTGATCTGCCAAAGTGGTGATCAAGGCAGCCATGGATGCTGCAAAACTTTTTACCACTACATACACTGGTGCCTGACTATTTTCCATGGCTTTGAGAATGCAAGAACCCGCTTGCAAAGCGCCTCCTGGCGATGAATCGATTACGATGAAGATAGGATGGCTGGCATCCTTATTATTAAAGTATTGAATACCGTCTACAATATACTGGGCTTTCCATGGCGTGATACACCCATTTAGCTCAATACGACGGTCAGAAATAATGAGCGAACCCCCTGCTTGTAGGGGGTCTTTAAGGTACACTGGTGCTGTATTGGCATACTTCGTGCGTTGACGCTCCGCTTCGTATCGAGCTTTTTGAACTTCCATCTGATCGACTTCTATTTGAAGAAGCTTGACTTGATGGTCGAGTTTTGTAGTGATGGCACGAAACTCTTGCTCCTCTTGGGCAAGTTTATACTGTGCGATACTAACTTCCGCCTCTAGTTTCTCTTTTTGCTGATTAAGCATGAGTATTGCCGTCTTGTGCGCTTGGTCTTTCTTTTCTTGCTCAATCTGCCACTTGAGAGCTATTACCTCTCTCTCCACCATCAGCCGAGAAATGTCTGCTTGTAGGTCAGCTAGTTCCCTTTCCAGGCGGGCTCTACTTAAAGCATTATCCAGTTCGATGCTTTGCTTTTCTTTTTCTTTCTCTCTGATTTCAGCATCCTTAGTATTTTCTTCATCATTGCTCTTTTCGAAACCCTGTGCCTTTTGTGCGTCCACCAGCACAACCTTTTTCATTTCCGCCGAAGCATGAGCCCGCAGAGTTATCATAACAAGACAAGTGAGGGCTATGAAGATGGGGTATGTTATTCGCATACTGTTTATTGATTTCAAATGGATTGAGTAAAAAGAACGGAGCGAATAGGCATCAATGTACTAGGTCAAGTACAACTTATAGCATGCGTTGTCCGGCTAGGGCTCGAACCTAGACTCTTCTGGTCCAAAACCAGACGTGTTGCCAGATTACACCACCGGACAGGGATCAATACACAAAACTATACCGAATTTTTGAAATTAGAAATAAGTGCTTGGGGAATTTGCATGGATATTACAAGATCGCTGCAAACAGATTTGTAAATTTTGGAGTGTCCCCGAATCGATGATTTGACTCTGCAGTAGGTTGGGCGCTATTGAAGCAATGAGAAATCGCCAGATACCTGCTATCTGATTCCGGGCCTTAATCATCGCAAGAAAATTGAATGTTTTGCCTCATCTGCCTACTTTAGCAGCGGCAAACCGGTACGACTAGCTCCTACTGAATTCCCCCAGGTCTGGTAAGAAGCAAGGGTAGGTAGTTGTAGCGGTGCGATACGCGGTTTGCCTTTTTTATCTCCGGTTGATTGTATAAATCGTTATCTCCAACCCTCAAATTGCCAAAACAATGCATCTCACAATCATCAAATAAAATGACCAGCCGTCCCATTATCCATGTTCAAGGGCTGACCGTTTTTCATGGTTCACGGCCCGTATTGCGAGATATGGATTTTGTTATCAACCGTGGCGAATTTACTTTCCTTACTGGAGCGACAGGCAGCGGTAAGACCTCCCTACTAAAAACCTTGTATGCAGATCTTCCGCTCAAAGTCGGGAAAGTAGAAGTAGCAGGTTTTGGCCTGGGGGCACTTAAAAAGCCTGAACTCCCTTTTCTACGCAGAAAGCTAGGCATCATTTTTCAAGACTTTCAGCTATTAACGGATAGAGATGTGGAAGAGAACCTCTGGTTTGTTCTCAAGGCAACAGGATGGAAGAAAAAAAAAGCGATGAGGCAGCAAGTAACAGGGGTACTGATGAAGGTAGGACTAGACTGGGCTGGCAAAAAGATGGTACACCAGCTTTCAGGAGGAGAACAGCAACGCGTGGCGATTGCACGCGCCCTGTTGAATGATCCACTTATTCTCTTGGCTGATGAACCTACCGGTAATCTAGATTCTGGTGTAGCACATAGTATTTTAAAAATTTTTCTGGAAATTAACCGGGGAGGTACTGCAGTTTTCATGGCTACGCATAACTACGACCTTCTGGAAAAGCATCCTACCAGAGTACTTAGGTGCCATAATGGCACTCTGATGGACTCACAACATGCCGCAGCACCATGTTGAAACACTACAGAGGAGAAAATATAACCTCCCCTGCGGAGCACGAGCAATGCATGTCTTCCCGTGCGCATGTGCCTGATATGCGTCTTGTCTTTATGGGCACACCCGAGTTTGCGGTGCCTAGCTTGGAGGTATTACTAGCCCACAACTATGAGATAGCCGCCGTTGTGACTGCCCCAGATAAGCCACAAGGCAGGAGGAGGATTGTGATGCCATCTCCCATCAAAGTAGCTGCTAGGGCACACAACATTCCAGTGTTACAACCTACCAGTCTGAAAGCACCCTCCTTTTTAGAAAAATTAAAAAGTTATCAAGCAAACTTGCAAGTCGTTGTCGCTTTTAGGATGTTACCTCGGGTAGTGTGGGCGATGCCTACCCTGGGCACCTTCAACTTACATGCGTCGTTATTGCCCCAATACCGAGGTGCTGCACCTATCAATTGGGCTATCATCAATGGTGAGCTAGAGACTGGCGTGACTACTTTTTTTTTAGAACAAGCCATGGATACTGGTCATATTCTTTTTCAGGAAAAAGAGCCGATTTATGCTTATGACACAGCCGGAACTTTATACGAGCGTCTACAGTACAAAGGAGCACAACTAGTCCTTAAAACCGTGCAAGCCATAGCACAAAGAAATTATACTGAAAATCCCCAGGTCCCTACGCAGGAAAGTTTACGCAAAAAAGCGCCCAAGATTTACAAAGAAAATTGCCAAATTAACTGGGGCCAGGAGGCAGAGGTTATCCTGAGATTTATTAGGGGCTTGTCACCCTATCCGGCTGCCTGGACTATTTTAAATGGGAAAACTTATAAAATATTGTCTGCTGAAAAGTCAAAAATGGCATTGTCTCACCTAGACCCTGGCAAGGTCCACTCGGATGGGCGGTACCATGTGCACGTAGGCACCCGAAACACGCCTTTGGCTATCAAGACCCTACAGCTGGCAGGGAAAAAACCGATGGGAGTACAAGAATTTTTAAGAGGGCATATAATCTGACTAACCTATTTTTATGTACATTGAGTACATTTTTTTGTATGAAAGTAAACTGATTCAACTATGGATGAGCTTCAAGAACAGCTAGAAAAAGCTAGACATGCTATGGAAAATGCGCATGAACGCGTACAAAAAGAATTTGCTAAGATTCGTGCGGGAAGGGCACTGCCTAGCATGCTGGACGGTATTTTGGTGGTGTATTATGGCAATGCAACACCCATTAACCAAGTGGCATCTATCAGTACACCTGATGCAAGAACACTGGCTATTAAGCCATGGGAACGGCGCCTAATTCCGGAGATAGAAAAGGCTATTTTTAGCAGTAAACTGGCACTGACACCCCAAAATGATGGAGAAACTATTCTTATCAATATACCACCCCTGACAGAGGAGCGCAGAAAAATATTAGTTAGGCAAGTAAGGGAAGAGGCCGAAAAAGGTAGAATCGTAGTGCGCAATCTCAGAAGAGATATTAAAGAGGTTTTTAAAAAGTTACAGAAATCAGGCACCTCAGAGGATGTAATAAAAATAGCAGAAGAGCAAGCCCAGAAGCTAACCGATACCCACATCAATAAGATTGATGCGCTGCTAGCTCGTAAGGAAATCGAAGTGATGGAAGTGTAGCCACAGAGAGACAGCATAAAAATTCTCCTCGTGCGAAGCATTACGTGAGCTGATCATTAATAAGAAAAGCACTAGCCCCTTTGTACATTAAATTCAGGCAGTACCTAAGTAAGGCCCTTGCGTAGTTGGCATGGTTTTTTTCGTACCTCTTTATATAGTGCAGCATTAGGCTATAATGGTAGATATAGTCTAATGCATTATGGGAAAAGGCCTTACAATTTTTACAAGCAACCTTGCAAGGGCCACCAAGCCAATCATTTATGCACCTATCAGTAGCAAATTGGGAGAAGTGATTCCGTCAGGACTCGAACCTGAAACCTACTGCTTAGAAGGCAGTTGCTCTATCCAGTTGAGCTACGGAACCAATTTATTGGGGAGTTATAGGATCTGTGCTGCGTGACTTGCAGTCGTTACCCGATCGATGACTTTGATAATCTTGCCTGTTTCGTCAATAACAAAAGTAAGTCGCGCTGTACCCCAATACTGCTTGCCGAACATAGACTTCTGTACCCAGGTGCCATATTGCTCATGGATAGTATGGTCTTCATCAGCAATGAGGCGGAAGGGGAGTTTCTTTTTCTCAATAAAGCGCTTGTGGGATGCCGCACTATCTGTACTTACGCCTACCACTTCATAGCCTGCCTGCAGCAGTGCCTCATAATTGTCTCTCAGGTTACAAGCTTGTGCTGTGCAGCCGGGTGTATTGTCTTTAGGGTAGAAGTAGAGCACCAGCTTCCTGCCGATAAAGTTGGCCAGCTTGATGGTTTTGTTGTCTTGGTCTTTACCTATGAAGGCAGGCGCTGGATCGTTGATTTGTAGCGGCATAGTTTTTCAATTCAATGACAGTGGAAATTGATGCGTTTTATGCTACGGCAGGCAGCTGGCAATGCGCCTCTAGTGCATCCTGAAGAGCTGTTGCAATTATCTCTGGTGGAGTCCCTTTAATTTGATGTCTCTCTACAAAGTGAACCAACCCATCTTCCTTGAACAAAGCAATGGCAGGAGAGGAGGGAGGGTAGGGCTTAGTATATTCAAATACTTGCGCTGTTGCTTGATCATCTACCCCTGCAAACACTGTAATTAAGTGATCGGGTTGATAGTTACTTGCCGCTAGCGCCATCTTCACACCTAGCCGTGCACCTGTTCCTGCACAGCCGCACATAGAATTGACGAATAGCAAGGTAGTGCCCTGTCGATTGGCCATATAGTCTGTGACGACTGCTGCTGTTTTTAACGGTACAAAGCCTACCGCTGTAAGTTCTTGTTCCATAGATGCTACTAACTCTTCTGGGTACATGTTGCTAGAAATTATAAGTGATGAGCGATACGACAAAAGTAAAAGCTTTATAACTGTCTCCCAACACTCGCCTTTACAAAAAACCCAGGGCCAGCTTGGCTTCTTCTGACATCATTTCTTGGCTGTAGGGAGGTTCAAAGGTGAGCTCTACTTGGACTTCATTAACGCCTCTGATTCCCCTAATGCTAGTTTCTACCTGGCCTGGTATCAGTTCAGCAGCTGGACAGCTGGGTGAGGTGAGCGTCATCAGAACCTGGACGTTGTTGACAGGGTAGATAGTGATCTCATAAATTAAACCTAGTGCATAGACATCTACCGGAATTTCTGGGTCATACACCTGCTTAAGGGCTTCGATGACCTGCTCCTTACTTATATCAATGCTTTCTATCTTCTCAGCCATACTTGTAAAAGGTTTGTGCAACGCTGTGCCTATGCCCCTCGCTCAGCCTTTTGTGCAATAGCAATAAGCTTCATTTCTTTTACCATGTTGGCAAATCCGCTAGATCTTTGAGAGCCGATCAGTTGGGTCATGCCAATTTTGCCAACAAAGTAAAGATTCGCGTGGATGATTTCCTCTGCTGTTTGCCCAGAGAGCACCCGCAGGAGCAAGCTAATCAGTCCTTTGGTAATAGCTGTGTTACTATCGCCCTCAAAGAATAGTCGATCTTCTTGTCTTGTATAGGTCAGCCAGACCTTAGACATACAACCTTGGATGGTATTGTGCTCATTCTTGTAAAGGGTATCCATAGGGGCTAGCTGCTCGCCCAGGTCCATGATGTAGGTGAGCATGCGTTCCCTGTCTCCCTCTAGGGTTTGAAATTCTCCAATGATTTCTTCTTGTATTGCGCTGATGGTTGGTAAGACAATTTTTTTCATAGCCTAGTATTAAGTTTTTTGCTGTACTATCCTTGCTATTCCTGCTGCAAGCTGCTCTACTTCTTCTTTTGTATTATAAATGGCAAAAGAGGCGCGTATAACCCCCTCAATTCCGAAGAAATCCATTAAAGGCTGTGTGCAACCATGCCCTGTTCTGACAGCAATACCATTTGCATCTAATAACATACCTGCATCTAGGTGGTGCACACCTTCTATAATCAATGAGAGCATGCCGATTTTGTTAGGTGCTGTGCCAATGATCCGAACTTTGTCAAGATTGCCCAGTAAATCAAGCGCGTGAGTTAGTAACTCATCTTCATGTGCCCTAAGGTTTTTGTACCCTATTTGTCTGATAAAATTCAATGCCTCTTGCCAGGCGATAATGCCGGCTATATTGGGGGTACCTGCCTCGAACTTGTAAGGAAGGTCATTGTAAGTAGTATGTGCTAAAGTTACCTCTCGAACCATCTCACCACCGCCCTGGTAAGGAGGCATATCTTCCAATAATGCCCTTTTACCATACAAAACACCGACGCCTGTGGGGCCATATGCCTTGTGCGCAGAAAAGGCCAGGAAGTCACAATCTAAGTCTTGCACATCGATGGGCAGGTGCGGAGCTGCCTGTGCCCCATCTACCACCACGATGGCCCCATGTGCATGGGCTTGCTGGATGACCTCTTTGAGCGGATTGATGGTGCCTAGGGTATTGGAGACGTAGCTGATGGCAACAATTTTGGTCTTTGGCGTTAAAAGCTTCTCCAGGGTTGGTAGCAGTAGCTCGCCTGTGTCTCTAATGGGAATAACCTTTAGAGTAGCCTTCTTGGCTTGGCATAGCATTTGCCAAGGAACAATGTTGGCGTGGTGCTCCATGTGCGATATAATGACCTCGTCGCCTGCCTGCACTTGTGCCTGGCCATAAGCAGCAGCTACAAGATTGATACTTGCTGTAGTACCTGCTGTAAAAATGATTTCTGCTGCATCAGCAGCACGAATGAATTGCTGTGTACTATGCCTGGTGGTTTCTAAGGCAGCTGTTGCTCTAGAGGCTAATGTGTGGATTCCTCGATGAACATTAGCGTTATCATGCTGATAATAATGAGCAAGTGCATTCAGTACTGCCTGTGGTTTTTGCGTTGTAGCAGCATTATCTAGGTAAATCAGCGGCTTGCCATGAACATGTTGATGTAGTGCAGGAAACTGTTCCCTGATTTTTTGAATATCTATTATGTTATGCGGAGGTGTTGCTGACATCAGTGATGCGTTAAGCATGGTTGTACTATTCTTTAGTTCTCTTGGGTGGCCAAGTTGTCATATAGCTCTGTTCGCAAGGTTGCTAAAGGGATTTTTTCAATTACCTCATTGGCAAAGCCCTGCCGCAATAAGTAGCGCGCCATGTCCTCTGGCATGCCCCTTGTCCGTAAGTAAAAGAGCTTTTCTTCATCGAGCTGTCCTGTTGTAGCACCATGTGAGCACTTCACATCATCGGCCCAAATTTCAAGCTGAGGTTTTGTATGGAGTGTAGCATGGTTAGAAAGTACCAAGTTGTTATTCGTTTGAAATGCATTGGTCTTTTGTGCTTCGGGTCTCACATAGATTCTTCCATTAAATACGCCTGTAGATTCATCCATCATGATGCCCTTGTAAAGTTCATTGCTGTAGGTATATGGTTTGCGATGATCTACCATCGTATAGTTGTCAACATGCTGCTGTCTACGCAAGTAATACAGTCCATACATATTGGTCTCACTATAGGGGGCATTGATCACACTATTCAGATTATTTCTGACCAATGCGCCTGACCACGTAAAAGTATAGGTATTGAGCATACTCTTCTGTGCCTGCTGGCATTGCGTAGTGTTCACTTGATGACTTTTCTGCCCCAGTTTTGTCTGCAAGGTGTAGTAATCTAGCCGGGCATTTTCTTGTACAACTACCTCAGCCACAGCATTCGTAAAGCCTATGGTTTGCCAAGAGGTAATAATACTGGCCTGGCTGTGCTTGCCTGCCACTACCAGCAGACGCGGATAGGTCACGGGCTGGCATGTGCCAGAAGCGGTGTAGTGATAGAGCCACAAAGGCTTGTCTACCATTGCATGATCAGCAATATGAATAAAAAGCCCTTCCTCAAACAATGCAGTATTCAAGGCCGCAAAAACATCCGTCGTGCTTAGGGCATACTGGGCAAAGTGTTCCAAAAATGCAGGCTGTTGCTGCTGATAAGCTTCTTGGAAAGTAAGAACCTGCACAAACTGCTCATGGCCTTCTAGCTGTGTGTACTTTTTACTGACCTGACCGTTGAGCAGCACAATGTGGTAGGCGTCCATGTCATGGTAGCACACTGAGGCAATTTCTTCTGGTGTTGCTGGTACAGGTGTGGTGGGTTGATTAGACTCAAAATATGCTGTAAGTAGGCTGGCAATAGGCGTATACTTGTAAGCCTCATCTTTGAGGGTAGGTAAACCTTGTGCCTTGAAGTCTCTCAAAGCCTGTTGCCTTGTTGCATAGAAGGGAAGGGTGCTGTCTAGTGCTTCAAAGCGTTGGGTCAAAGCTTGCTGAAGGGAAGAGAGCATGTTTCACAAAGGTTGAATGCTTGGTGCGTCATCTTATTCACGAAGCTAGGGTTGCTTCTTTAATAATCCAGTCATACCCTTTGGCTTCTAACTCTTTAGCCAACTCCTTGGTCCCTGATTTAACAATCAGGCCATTATAGAGGACATGTACGAAGTCAGGGACAACGTAATCTAGTATCCGCTGGTAGTGTGTAATCATAATCGTTGCATTTTCCTTGCTCCGGAGTTGATTCACGCCATGGGCTACGATCTTTAGTGCATCGATGTCTAGTCCAGAATCAGTCTCATCTAGGATTGCCAGTGCAGGGGATAACATGGCCATCTGGAGCATCTCATTGCGCTTTTTTTCACCGCCTGAAAAGCCTTCGTTCAACGATCTTCGCAAGAGTGCTGGGTCCATGTTGACCAACTGCATATTTTCTTTCATCAATGCTAAAAAAGTAACTGCATCCAGAGGTAGCTGGCCTTTCTGCTTTCTAATCTGGTTGACAGCTGTTTTGAGGAAGTTGGTCATGCTTACCCCTGGAATCTCTACAGGATATTGAAAAGCCAAAAAAAGGCCAGCTGCTGCCCGTTCTTCTGGGGCCAAATCCAGTAGATTATTGCCCAGGAAAGTTAGACTCCCCGCTGTTACTGTATAGCTTTTTTTGCCCGCGAGCACGGCTGCCAAAGTGCTCTTGCCGGATCCATTAGGACCCATAATGGCATGCACTTCGCCGGGCTTTACAGTCAGGTTGATGCCTTTGAGAAGCTCTTTATCTTCTACGGCTGCTTTTAGGTGGGTGACATTTAACATGTTCAGCTGGAATAACAGCACGAAGCTACAACGAAAATTCACATTAGTTTGCTCCTGTTTACAGATTCCGGTCTTTATGCTCCCACCTGAACACTTGGTCAGGCGTTACGCAATAATCCATGGGTACGTCATAGACATGGAGGTCTTCGATGGCTGGTACAGGGGCTTCAAAGCACAGTTCAACCTTGGTAACGTCTGGCCTATACTGTTTAAAAGCCGATCATAATATCCCTGTCCATAACCCACCCTGTAACCCCTGCTCATCAAACGAAATGACCGGTAAAACTACCAGTAGAAAAGCAGTGGCAAGAATTCGTACCCCGCTCATGGATTCTTGCATGCCCCAGGCATGTTGCTGAAAGGTGGTTGCTTGCTCTATTTGACGGCTCTCTATTTGTCCAGACCTATCCAACAACTTGGGGGCTGCTATCACTATTTCTGGGTGGTTGACCAGTGGTGTGTACAAGAACTCCAGGTGCCCACCTCTTTGCGTGTAGGGTAGGCTAGGCTAGGTAGGTATGTAGGGATGGATAGTGGGTCATCTTGAACTCCTTAAAAAAACGTGTATACACCCGCTGGCTTTGTTGATGATACATGGTTTTGCCCATGGCTTGGCGTTGGTTTAAATATTTTTTGCGCAAATGTTCTTTTCTCATGGTGTGTTGACCATAAACTACTGGCATAGTTGTTATCCTCCGGCTGTTTCAGAAAAAACTTTCCATTGTTCTCATTGAAAGAACACTGCATCGTGTTTTTGTTGGGTTTGTGACAGTGTCGTCTCAAAAATATAGCTCACTAAATTACCCCATTCCTTAGCTTTCCAAATCCGCCAACCCCAAGGGTTACTGAGTGGAGGTTCTGCTGTGGCACTTGCAGTAACAGTAGGTAGTGTGGCTGCCAACTTATATGTGGATCAAAAGAAGTATTACTGTTCAGGCATAGACATCAATGCCAATCATATTCGGCAGGTAGGGGAGGGCTATGCGTATGCTGTGGCTAGGTCTGCTTTATATGGGTAAAACCACACACCTGTAGCAGATTCACATTACTGATGAGCACAAGCAGCTCGTCTACGTCAGTCGGCTTACCCTGGCAGTGCTTACCAAGATGAAAGATGCGCCATGTATGTGGCCGAGTGGCTGGCTATTTACATTGATCTGCTTACTTCTACCAGGCACCCCAAAGCTCCTGTGCTTGAGCTCCTCGGCAGCCTCACTGAGGCCCAAGTACTTGGCCAGGGGCACAAAGAAGAGCAACGTCTCCTCGGCAGTCCTGCGTTGGCTCTCATAAGATTTGGCCTG
>Ga0316608_1000059_pt1 | contig 58723 bp, 38 predicted proteins | sample MIS2016152B_MG_FD_207673 | JGI IMG/M metagenome (GOLD analysis project Ga0316608, IMG submission 207673) | Microbial mat bacterial communities from Middle Island sinkhole, Lake Huron, Michigan, United States - MIS.2016.152B | ecosystem: Environmental > Aquatic > Freshwater > Lake > Sediment... | reverse complement strand
TGGAAGGCGACGAAAACCTTCTCCCTTATGTAATTGCAGATATGCGTAGCACCGGCACACTCGAGCTTCGCAGTTCAAACAACCGATGCCTCAATTCTTCCGGCCCAATAAAAGTATATGTTAAAACTCCCGATATTTTAAATGTCACGAATTCCGGATCAGGGTATATCGAATGCCGAAAAGTTTTTAATAAGAAATTCAATGTTTTGCTGAGTGGTTCCGGTGAAATATTCTGCCCCAACCTCGATACTTACGACTTAAGGGCTACCATTTCGGGATCAGGTTTAATAGAACTTTCCGGAAAAACTATTACGAGTAATATGAAAATCAGTGGATCGGGAAAAATAAAAGCTTATGGCATGGACCAGAACGAATGCTATATGACCATTACCGGATCGGGCGATGCATATGTGTTTGTATTCGACTATTTAAATGTGTCAATTCCCGGATCGGGCGATGTATTTTACCGTGGCGACCCTGATTTAGACTACCGGATTGACGGCAGCGGCCGCGTCATCGATAATAATTAGCTTTAATCCATTCATATACAACAATATCTTTCTTTAATAAGAAAGGTAAATGCCTAAATATTTTTTAAACTTTCTTAAAACAAATAATTAAATCATGAAAAAAGTAAACATTTATATGATTGCAGCATTATTGCTGGCATCAATAACCTCTTTAAACGCACAGATTATCAATAACGAAAGAGGGAACGGATCGGATGACGAAATTGTAACCCTGGTAGGAAATTCAAACCATATTGGTGGCTATGGGGCTTTTTCGATGCGCTATTTCAAAATGGACGGTATTGATGGCGCTATGTTTGGAGGCCGCGGAGGTATAGTGGTTGGCCATGGTATCGCGTTTGGAATAACAGGAACCGGATTTGTAACCCAACCTGTATACGACCCTATTATTGGCGAAGATGCAATGGTTGCCGGCGGGTATGGCGGTATTTACATTGAGCCAATTATTTTGCCTAAGTTCCCTGTACACATTGCATTTCCTATAACTATTGGAGGTGGAGGCATCGGTTATAATATTAACCGATATAATAATAACAATAATAATTACAATTGGGAAGATAATTGGACGGATGGCCGTGGTTTTTTACTGGTTGAACCAGGAGTAGAAGTAGAATTTAATGTAATGAGGTTCTTCCGTTTTGCTGTTGGGGCATCGTATAAATTCACTTCTGACATCGATTTAAGATATGAGAATAACACCCTGATTATTCCGAGAAACGCTTTGAATGGAGCGACAGTAGGTGTTACCTTTAAATTTGGATCCTTTTAATCAAAATGTCCGGCCCTAAAATAATTATTAAAGAGATTTTTTTAAAGACTTTTTTTGACGGTGGGATTAGAAATACACCGATCAGAAGAACTTAAAAATAGATGAGGCTAGGTAAAAAGCCAGTTAATTGTCACATTGAGCGGAGTCGAAATGCGATAATTAACTGGCTTTCAAATATAAAAGAAATCGACCACTTTATATTCAGTTTTCTTTATAAGTAACAGTAATGAAACATAAATCCGGTTTTGTAACGCCTATTTATTTTTAAAATTTGCAACCCCTTCATCCAAAAACTTTATAAACGCTTCCGCATCAAGATCCAAACCCATAGGCACATTCACCTGGTTTTCGTTATGATCAAGTATCACATAAAATGGTTGCGAATTCGAATTAAATTTGGTTGCCTGAAAATCTGCGTTTTTCTTTCCTAATGTGTTTATTGTTTTACCATCGGTCGATTGATAAATCTCCTTTTCAGAAAGCTTTGTCCTATCGTCGATATAGAGTGACACAATTACAAAATTATTTTTCAATTTTTCTAAAACCCGCTTGTCAGGCCATACTTTATTCTCCATCAACTTACAATTGGTGCAAAAATGGCCGTTAAAATCTAGCAATAATGGTTTATTCTGACTTTTTGCACATGCAAGGGCTTCCTGATAATCAAAATATCCCTTTATACCATAAGGAATTTCAAGCTTATCGGAATACTTCGGGACGCCGCAAATTTGCGAAGTTTGATTTTCGGAAAGTGATGCACCTGAATTCATTTCGGTTAAATCGAACACCTGTTTTGTTTTTGGTGGTAACCAACCTGAAATGGTTGTAAGAGGAGCTCCAAATAATCCAGGGATAAGATACATCACAAACGAAAATACCGAAATAATAAAAAATAGTCGCATTACACCAATATATTTCAGATCGCTATCGTGTGCAAATTTTATTTTTCCAAGGAGATATAAGCCCAGCAGCGTAAATAGTACAATCCAAATCCCAATGTATACTTCGCGTGTAAACAGGTTTAAATGATATCCCTGATCAATACTTGAAAGGAATTTCATGCCCCAGGCCAACAAAATAAAGCCAAAAAATACTTTCACCGAATTAAGCCAGCCACCCGATTTAGGCAAACTGCTCATTAACCCCGGAAAAATCGCGAAAAGGGTAAATGGAAGCGCGAAAGCCAATGAATAAGCAAACATACCAATGGTAGGCCGAATCACAGCCCCCTTCGAAGCTTCAATAAGTAAAGCGCTAACAATTGGTCCTGTGCACGAAAAAGACACTACCACCAGCGTTAACGCCATAAAGAAGGGAGCTAAAAACCCGCCTTTCTCAGCTTGCTGATCAATTTTATTGGTAAGTGAACCCGGAAGCACCAATTCAAACAGCCCGAAAAACGATGCGGCAAATACAACAAACAATAAGAAAAACAAAAGGTTGGGAATCCAGTGGGTACTTAATGTATTGAAAAAATTACTGCCAGCTCCTGTTAGCGATACAATTAAGCCAAGTGACGAATAAATTAAGATAATGGAAACACCAAATATCAATGCGTTCATAATAGAACGCTTTTTCTGCTCCTGCCCTCTCATAAAGAACGAAACCGTCATTGGGATCATTGGGTAAACACAGGGTGTTAACAATCCTACAAAACCTGCCAATAAATTAGTGAGAAAGAACTGCCACGACGACTCTTTGCTGTTATCAGACTCTGTTTGATCAGTCGATTTAGTTTCAGATTTCGTTGGTGTTTCGGAGGAAGCAGCGGAATTATCGGCTGAACTTGCAGTACTGCCAGTATCAGAGACTGATGAAGAAGCTATTTGAGCAACATCTTTTACTGCCGCCGGTATTTTAATTGAAAACTTGATTTCCTCCGGAGCCAAACAGGTGCGATCGTTACACACCATAAATTCTACAAAGCCTTTAACATCAACCGAATTTGGTAATGTGGCTTTTATTTGCTGTTTGAAAATTGCTTTTTTTGAGTGCATCCCAATATTCATATTGAAATTTGGGTCAAACTTTACTACCGGTTTCGAAACTTGGCTCAATGGACCTGCAAATTCAAAGCTGGTGCTATCATCAAAGTTAAAAGATGTAGCGATGGGACCTCCTTCGGGAAGATCGCTGGCATACATATGCCACGGCTCATCAATTGATGCAGTAAAAACCAAATTATAAACATTATCTCCAATTATTTCCAAACTAAACTTCCAGTGTACTGGTTTCTCAATTTGGGCATTCAAAGCCGTCGATATAAATATCAGACAGTAAAACAATACTTTTTTCATTGTCGTAATTTTTATAGAAAAAATAAATGCATCGATTCAATCTATAGTGAAAACCCCATTTACATCAGTAGTTTTAACTATAAAATCACCGTTTGTAAAAATAAGTATTACACTTAGATGAAACAATACATCTAAACAGTCAATTTCAAAAATAGTTGAAATACAATTATTCCAGAATTTCTTCCCCATCGCGGTAGAAGAAATGATATTCGAGATAGGTATAGGATGGAACTGCTTCTACTTTTATAAAACAACGAAGTTTATAAATCCATTTCATCCGTTTTGAAATTAAGCCTCTTTTCAGATAAGAAGCAACAAATGGGTGTACCTTTAAAGTAATGAATGGCAATCCCTGATTTGCAACCAGGTATGTTATGTTATTAAAAATTTCGTCTTCGAAAACGATAGACGGCGCAATTTCACCGGATCCTTTACAAACCGGGCATTTTTCGTAGGTTTGAACTGTAAGCTCCGGTCTAACCCGTTGACGGGTTATTTGCATTAAACCAAATTTACTAAGCGGCAAAATATTATGCTTGGCACGATCAGCTCCCATAGCTTCCTTCATTTTTTCGAATACCTGAAGCTTATGTTCCTGCGTATGCATGTCAATAAAATCGACAACAATTATCCCCCCCATATCGCGCAACCTTAACTGGCGTGCAATTTCGATACAGGCAGCAATATTTACCTCCAACGCATTTGTTTCCTGATCGGCTACATTCTTTGACCTGTTACCACTATTCACATCAATAACATGAAGTGCTTCGGTATGGTCAATTATTAAATAAGCCCCATTTTTGAAGGATACCGTTTTCCCAAATAGCGATTTTATTTGCTTATCAATGGCAAATTTTTCGAAAATGGGAGTATTTCCCGAATAGTGTTTTACAATTTTTGCCTTATCAGGAGCAATGGTGCCAATATAATCCCGGACTTCGGTATATAAAGCTTCGCTGTTAATGTGCAGATTACTGAACGTACCGTTGAGCATATCGCGAAGGATAGCAGAAGTACGGTTAAGCTCGCTGATGAAAATTTTAGGAGGTAATGCTCCCCGGATATTCTCAAATGCCAGCTCCCATTTTTCAACCAAACCAATCAACTCAGCTTCCAGCTCCGTAACTTTAGTGCCTTCGGCAACTGTTCGCACTATAACACCATAGCCCTTTGGTTTAACTGAGGTGACAACCTTTTTAAGCCTGGCTTTTTCGTCTGTATTTTTAATTTTTTGTGAAACAGAAACTTTGTCGGAGAAGGGAATTAATACCAGGTTTCGACCAGCTATAGAAATTTCGGAACTTAACCGGGGACCTTTGGTAGAAATCGGCTCTTTTGCAATTTGAACCAAAATCATCTGACCACTGGCAAGAACCTCTGTTATCTTACCATTTTTATCAATGTCGGGTTCGTTTTTAAAACGCTGAATTGGGGTAGGCTTTCCTTTTTTAATCAGGGTTGCCTTAAGATATTTTTGAAGAGTTTGAAATTGAGGGCCCAAATCTAGATAATGCAGAAAAGCATCCTTCTCATAACCTACATCAATAAATGCAGCATTCAGGCCAGGCATTAATTTCTTAACCTTACCTAAATATATATCTCCAACTGAAAACTGCAGATTACTTTTTTCTTTATTCAGCTCAACAAGCTGTTTATTTTCAAGTAACGCAATTACAATTTCAGATGCAGTTACTTCAATTACCAATTCGTTGCTCACAATTCCGTCTCTTTACAAAATCAACAGTAATAAGGGTACCTCCATAAGACAATAAACCTAAAGTTCCGGCAGAACTTTAGGTTTAATTGAACAATTAAAAATTGTTAAGATCTTACTTTTTCTTTTTGTGCCTGTTTTTTCTCAAACGTTTTTTACGTTTGTGAGTAGACATTTTATGTCTTTTTCTTTTTTTACCGCTTGGCATACTAAATTATTTATCAGTTTCAACCTCTTATTTTACATTCACTTTTACTTTACCAACAAATGATTTAGCCGGTTTGAAAGAGGGAATAAAGTGCTCAGGAATAATAATTGTTGTGTTCTTGGAAATGTTCCTAGCTGTTTTTTGAGCTCTTTTCTTTACGATAAAGCTGCCAAAACCCCTTAAATACACGTTTTTGTCTTTTACTAGAGCATCTTTTACACTCTCCATAAAAGCTTCAACTGTTTTTTGTACAGTAATTTTCTCTATTCCCGTTGTTTTGGAAATGTCATTTACGATGTCTGCCTTTGTCATTGTTAAAAGCTTTAATTATCAATATTTTAACTATTTTTAAAAATCCGAGTTGCAAATATAAATGATTTCTCTTGATTAATAAAATAGTATATGAATATTTTTGTGTCTAAAAATTATATGGTTAGGAAACACACGATGAACGACAATTTTGTTAATGCATTAATTACATGGTATTTATATAATAAAAGAGAACTTCCATGGCGGGAAACTACAAACCCATATTTCATTTGGATTTCCGAAGTAATCCTGCAACAGACTAGGGTAGCGCAGGGATTGCCCTACTATGAAAAAATAATTGACGAATTTCCTACAATAAATTTATTAGCAGCATCATCCGAAGAAAAAATTTTAAAACTCTGGCAAGGGTTAGGATATTATTCCCGTGCCCGAAATATGCATACGGCTGCAAAACAAGTAATGGCTGAATTCAATGGGCAATTTCCCAATAACTATACAGAACTATTATTATTGAAAGGAGTTGGCGAATACACTGCTGCCGCGGTTGCATCACTGGCCTTTAACGAACCGGTAGCGGTAGTTGATGGAAATGTAATCCGGGTTATTTCCAGGTATTTTGGAATAACCGAGCCTATTGACAAACCTGTTGTCCTAAAAAAAATAAAATCCCTGGCACAAGAACTTTTGCTCAAAGAAAAACCGGCTTTATATAATCAGGCAATCATGGAATTTGGAGCCTTGCAATGTGTCCCTGCCAATCCACAATGTGGCAATTGCCCTGTATTTTGGCATTGTCAGGCATTAAAAGATAAAATGGTGAATCAGATTCCGGCTAAACAATCCAAAACAAAAGTAAGGGAGCGCTTTTTCTACTATTTGATAATTAAAGAGGGCAAGAATGTTTTTTTGAACAAGCGCCCTTCGGGTGATATTTGGGAAGGGTTGTACGATTTTCCACTTATTGAAACCGAAAAACAGATTGAACTGCATGAGTTGATGAAAAATCACTCGTGGCAACTTTTTTTTGGAGATAAATCCATACATATTAAGCAGATTTCTTCCCTGGTGAAACATATTCTTTCGCATCAAAGGTTAAATGTCCATTTTATCAACATTGAAGCTGGTAACTTATTAACAAATTACCCGGATAATTGGATACGAATAAATGCCGACACCATTCATGGAATTGCTGTTCCAAGATTAATTGACCGATATATCCACTCAAACGATTTCAACAAGCTGTTTGCAGATTGTACTTGATTCAAAAATTATTGTATTTTTACTTTTCTAATCAAAATCGCTATGATTAATAAAGTAACCCTGATTGGTCATGTTGGCCGCGACCCGGAAATCCGCCATCTCGACAATAACGTAACTGTAGCTCGTTTTAGCGTTGCTACCAGCGAATCGTACAAAAATAAAAATGGAGAAAAGGTAACCAATACCGAATGGCATAACATTGTACTTTGGCGAGGATTAGCAGACATTGCCGAAAAAATTGTTAAAAAAGGTGCTTTAATATATATTGAAGGAAAATTGAGATCAAACACATGGGATGATAAAGACGGAAATAAAAGAACTACCGTAGAGATTTATGGTGAAAATTTTCAGCTTTTGGGCCGTCCCTCCGAAAACTCCGGTTCTGGATCAGGATCAGGCTCCTCTGAGAACCATGCATCTCATGACCAATCGGCTCCCCATGAACAAAATAGTGCTATTCCCGATTTGTCGCCCACTGACGACTTGCCTTTTTGATTGTTGAACCAAACCTAACCCATTGGAAACCGAGTACTTTTTAAATTCACATGCTGCTTTAATAATTCTATCAACCGTTCCTTCAAACATCCTATTTACTGCCGGTATTTCTGTTTTATTATTATTACTGGCCACCCTTATCGCAGGTGTTGAAGTTTCTGTTTTAGCCCTTAGCCCCTCTGCAATAGATAACATTGAAGCACAAAATAACCACAATAGCAAAACAATAACTGGCTTTTGCAAAGATCCCGAAAGACTTCATTTAACAGTATCAATAGCTACTACTTTTATATATGTAGCATTATTTTTACTAAATATTCCGCTATTTCATTATCTCTTTATAACTCTAGGCTTAAACGTATTATCTTTAATTATCATTGCATTCCTTTTTGCACTTATCCTTTTAGTGTTTTCCGAACTTTTACCACGACTGTTCTTTAGTATAGCCGAAACGTATCTTAATTGGGCTGCTATTCCTGTAAAAGTTGTGGAGGTTATATTGTCGCCAGTTACCCTTGTTATTCTCGAGATCACAAATGAATACAGCAAGCGATATTTAGGAAGCAAGCACCATATCTCGATTCAGGATATTTCGGAAGCGCTTGAGTTAACCACTGACTCTTTATCGAGCGAAGGAGATATTCTCAAAGGCCTTGTAAATTTCGGTAATATCGATGTTCAAAAAATATTACGCCCACGCATTGATGTAGTAGCTGTTGAAAAAGATATTGACTCGGGAGAACTTTTTAATGTAGTAATTGAATCGGGCTATTCCCGTATTCCGGTTTTTGCAGAAACTTTCGACAATATTGTCGGGATCCTATATGTAAAAGACCTTCTCCCTCACTTAAAAGAATTTGATCATTTCGACTGGAAAACCCTTATTCGCGAGCCATATTTTGTCCCGGAAACCAAAAAAGTAAAAGAACTATTAAGTGAATTTCAGTCGAAAAAAATTCATATGGCGGTTATTATCGACGAATATGGGGGTACAACCGGAATTGTAACCCTGGAAGATATTTTAGAAGAAATTGTTGGCGAAATTGGCGATGAATCAGATGAAGATGAGCAAACCTTCACCCAATTGGACGAAAATACCTATATCTTTGAAGGAGTTACCCTTCTGAGCGACTTTTATTCCATTACAAATTGCGACGATACTATTTTCGATAAAGTAAGAGGAGAAGCTGACACGCTTGCAGGACTTATTTTGGAATTGAAAGGTGAAATTCCCGACAACGGCGATAAAATAGCTTTTAAACCATTCGAATTTATTGTGGAACTGGTAGACAATCAGCGCATAAAGCAGGTGAGAGTAATTATTAAGAATGAAGAAGAACCCGATATTGATTAAACATGAAAACTATTTTACCTGCCCTAATAATTCTTTTTCTGGTAATATCCTGCAAACAAACTTTTACTCCAAAGCCCCGGGGATATCATCGCACTGATTTTCCTGCTAAAGAGTATCAGAAGTTTGACAGCACCTGCCCTTTCACCTTCGAATATCCTAAGTATGGAAAAATACAACGCGACATGGACCCCAATGCAGAACCTTGCTGGATTAATATCGCTTTTCCTGAATTTAAGGCCAAAATACATCTTAGCTATAAAACTATTGCAGGTTCTGCTGTCCAATTTATGGAAGATTCTCGCACACTCGCCTATAAACACGCTATTAAGGCCGATGCCATTGACGAATTGCTTGTTGATGAACCTCAACGGAAAGTTTATGGCATCATTTACGATATTCGTGGCAATGCTGCTTCTTCAATACAGTTTTATTTAACCGATAGCGTTCGCCACTTTCTGCGCGGTTCACTCTATTTTGAAGCACATCCTAATAAGGATTCCCTGGCCCCGGCTATCGATTTCTTCAGAAAAGACATGGAAAAACTAATAAATACAGTTCGATGGAAATAATATAGATACTGACAATAAGTTCTTAACATAAAAAAAACTATCCAAATTAATAACTGACTCAAAACCAATTTTTACATTTATAACTAACCATGAACACCCATTTTTTCTCGCACTATTGGAAATCGGTAATCCGAAATGCTGCATGGCGCCGCAACATATTAACCAAGATTGTTTTCGGCATTCTGGTTTTGTACCTTATCATGCTATTTGTCTATATTGGAATTTCGCTCGATAAAATATTACTTAAAAAAGGAGGAAACCCGATTGACACTTTCAACTCCTTTCTGATCTGGTATTTTGTATTTGATTTGCTCATGCGTTCTATGATGCAGTCTTTACCAGTAATCCAGGTAATTCCCTACTTAAGGTTTAAATTCCGAAAAGTTACTGTTATTCATTATCTGCTTCTTAAAAGCCTTTGGAGTATTTTCAACTTTTTACCATGGCTGATTATTATTCCGTTTTGCGTTCGCATTCTGCCATCGGCAGGTCATTCCAGCATATTTTATATAATTGGGATTGGTACTATAATACTTATAAACAATTTCCTGGCCCTCTATTTTCAATATATTTCTCAGAAAAATTTCATTCTGTCACTAATCCCAATTGGCATTGTGGCTTTATGCTTTGGTATCCATAATTTGACAGGCCAAATTGCTCCAATCTCAACTATGCTTGGCAATGGGTTGGTAAATGGCAACATTTTCCTTCTAGCTGGCTTATTAGTTTTACTGGCTGGTGCTTATCAGTTAAACCGCAAACTTCTGCATAACGGTTTCTATCTGGATGAAGTAAAAACTAAAAAAGCGAACGACGACCGTTTTGCAAGGCTTCCCGGCATGCATATTTTCGACAGGCTCGGCTTGGTTGGTAAATACATGGCCCTGGAAGCGAATATGCTTTTCCGCAATAAACGCCCCCGCCAAGGATTTTTTATGCTCCCCATTTTCTGGGCATACATTGTATTTATTATGCTGAAAGATGGAGATAAATTAACTTCGGGAGCTATGGGTGTTTATTTTCTTTCGATAGTGATTGGGATTGGCTCCATTATTTACGGACAGTTCTTATTTAGCTGGGAAAGCTCCTATTTTGATGGAATTTATGCCCGAAAAAACGATATCCACAAATATGTATTGGCCAAATATTACCTGATGGGGTTACTGGTCTTGATTAGCAGTATTCCATTATATTTTATTCTGGTAATCTTTGCGCATGTTAGCCCTTTATTAATGCTTTCCCTCACGCTATTTGTTTTAGGACCTATCCATTTTATTGTATTTTTTATGGGAACATATAACGATGCACGAGTGGACTTAGGAATGGGCCAATTTTTTAATTACCAGGGAGTAAAAGGGAAACACTTTTTGGTTTCGTTTGCGTTTTTTCTTATCCCATTTTTATTATTTCTCCTGCTTAAATACCTCATTGGCGAAACAGGAGCCCTTTGGTCGTTATCGGTCATAGGACTGCTTTTTTCTGCTACCCATAAATATTGGCTAAAAACTGTTGTTATTAAGAACTTTAATGCCCGAAAATACAAGAACCTTGAAGGATACCGTAAATTAACCGCTTAAAATAAATGTCATGATTACAGTTAACAACCTCGGAAAAGAATATAACCAGCGTATTGTTTTAGATATTGAAAAATTAGAAATCAATCAGGGTGAAATATTTGGCCTTGTTGGAAATAATGGCGCAGGGAAAACTACTTTTTTTCGCTTATTACTCGATTTAATAAGAGCGAATAGGGGCAATATCGAGTCGGATGGCCATATTATTTCTCAATCGGAATTGTGGAAAGATTACACATCATCCTACCTTGATGAGTCATTCCTGATCGGTTTTCTTACACCCATGGAATATTTTTATTTCATTGGTGAGACCTATGGATTTTCAAAAATCGATACCGACAATAAACTCTTAGCCTATAAAAACTTCCTGACCGGCGAAATTTTTGGTGAAAAACGCAAGTATATCCGCGACTTTTCAAAGGGCAACAAGCAAAAAATCGGTATTGTATCGTCGTTAATAACCGATCCAAAAGTATTGGTGCTCGATGAGCCATTTGACGGTCTTGACCCCACATCTCAAATCGTTCTGAAACGATTACTGGTAAAGCTAAACGAGCAAGCCGGAACAACCATTTTAATTTCAAGCCACGATTTGAACCATGTTACCGAAATATGCCCCCGCATTGTGTTGCTCGAAAAAGGAAAAGTGCTCCGCGACATATCAAATAACCCAAATACCCTCGCAGAACTAGAACAATATTTTGCACCGGAAAAAGTAGTGGAATAATTACATCCACTTTATTAAAATCAATGCAAACTGTTATGATTCTTTGAGAACAGCAAAATTCACTTTTGCTTTTGCCGACGATTCTTAATAAATTTGATCGGTTTCGTTAGGCCTAACTTTAGTGGATATTTTTATGTCGGATACAGAATTATACTATAAACTTAAAGAAGCATATACCGGAAATAATCTCAATAATATTACAGCCAATATTATTGACCTATATAAAACCAAACAATTTAGCAGCATTCGTCAGATCTCCAAAATAGTTTCGGAGTTTGTGGATGTGAATGATAAAAACATAAGCAAATGCTTTTCAAAGCTGGTAATGACATACCATCCCGATAAGGAAGTGTTTTACAACAACGAAATAGATCGGTTATTTCACAGCCACAATTTCGAAAGGTTGAACCAATATGCACATATATTTATTATCGGCGATCTCGAAAACCTGCCAATATCTGCAGAAGACCTGGAAGATATAGATTATTCCCCGGAGTATGTTTGGGATTATGAAAAAGATGGGGTCGAATATTCCTCCGAAACAGAGGAAGACGAAAACGAAGATATTGATTATGATCAGGTCGATTACTTCTCAGAAGAAATGTCGTTTTTCAACGCGGTTAAACGAAAAGTATACGGTTCTGCACGGGTTGATCTTCCAACATACTACCTGGAAGATTTTGAGGACATAGAAATGGCCGAATACGAAATTGACAGTCTTGAAGGGGTCGAATATTGCATTCATGTTACGCAGTTGGATTTATCGAAAAACCAGATTACGGATCTGTCAAACCTTTGGACATTGCAAAAACTGGAAGAATTATACCTTGCCGATAATCAAATTGGAGATATCGATGCTCTCGCAAATCTCTTAAATTTGAAAGTAATAGACCTCTCCAATAATTTTATTGACGATATTACTCCATTATTTGAACTCGAAAACTTGGAATATGTGAATCTGGCGGGGAATAAAATTCCAAAAAGTCAGCTTGAAACACTCAAAAAAATGGGACCGGTAGTAGTTACCTAAAATGATGCTCGCTAAATTTTAGAAATATATTTCCGCAACAATAGCATCAAACCTTACACCTTTTGAAATTAGCAAATCGCGCATCTCAACCACCATTTCGGCACTTCCGCAAAGGTAATAAGTTGCTCCAGCAGGTAACTCCACCAAACTCTTAATATAATCGGTTACCCTGCCATTAAAAGTATTGGGCATTTTATCACCCGAACAGCAGGGAATATAATTGTTACCCAGGCTAGCAGCAAGTTCCTCCGAAAAGAGAAAGAATTCTTTTTGCCTTGCACCATGAAGTAAAGTGATGTCCTCGCAACTACCTGACCGAAACATGGAATAAAAAGGGGCAATACCAGTACCGATTGCAATCCACCAAGCCGAAGCAGACTTACAAATAAAATTCCCGAAAGGCTCCGAAACTTCTATAGAATCGCCCTTTTTTAAAGTCTTAAGCGCATTTGTTAGCAGCCCTTCCGGTTTTAAATCATAAATTATCCTGACAATTGGCTCGTCCATCCCGCTGGCAATGCTATACATACGAGGCGGAATGGAAGCATCGGATGTTAACTTTATAACCTGTCCAGGGATAAAATCAAATTTCCGATCGAATATCAACGAAAATATTCCCGGCGCTATTAAGCTATTTTCTACTATTTCTATTTTTCTCATGAGTAGATTTTCTAACAATTAAAAGTCCTTCTTGTTTGCCTTTCGCCCGAAAAACTTTATTTTTGAACCTTCCTACTTAAAACTTATAACTTAACTAAAAATGAAACGAATCTACTTTACCATTCTATTTACATTGCTTTTTGGTTCCGGGTTAACTTTCGCCCAAAACTACGATGTGCAATCGCCCGACAAACATTTGAAAATAAGTATCAGTGTGAAAGAAAAGATTACCTATGCCGTATCGCTTGATGGAAAGGAAATTATGACCCCTTCGGCACTTTCAATGAATGTTAACGACAATATAGTGTTAGGTTTCCAGGCTAAAGTAAAAAAAATGGAAAAAAGAACAGTGGATGAATTAATTCAACCTGTTGTTCAAACTAAATGCAAGGAAATCAGAAACAACTTCAATGAACTAACATTGGTATTTAATGGCAATTATTCTGTCGTTTTCAGGGCATTTAACGATGGAGTGGCTTACCAGTTTGTTACTTCGTTTAAAGAAGACATAAAAGTGAATAGTGAGGAGGTAAATTATAATTTCGCTGGAAATTTTTCTGTTTTCTTCCCACAGGAAGATGGATTTCAAAGTCATAACGAGCGTATTTATAAATATTATGCGCTAAAAGAAATTGGAACTGACAAGCTGGCTAGCACTCCTGCCTTAGTAGATACTAAAAACGGTATAAAGATAGCTATCTCCGAATCGGAACTGGAAGATTACGCCGGTATGTGGCTGAAAGGAACCGGTTCGAATTCTCTGACCGCTACCTTCCCAGGATATCCGTTGGAAGTGGAACAGCAACGTGACCGCGATGTAATTGTCAAAAAACATGCTGATTACATTGCCATAACCGATGGAAAACGCAGTTTCCCCTGGAGGTTAATGGCGATTACACGGAACGATGGAGAGCTAATAACTAATCAGTTGGTATATTTACTTTCGAAAACAAAACAATTTGAAGATGTATCGTGGATTAAACCTGGCAAAGTTGCCTGGGACTGGTGGAATTTCAACAACATCTATAATGTTGATTTCCGCGCAGGTGTAAATACCGAAACCTATAAGTATTTTATTGATTTTGCTGCAAAAAACGGATTGGAATATATTATTCTTGATGAAGGCTGGTATAAGCTGGGAAACCTGTTGGATATTGTGCCGGAAATAAATATGGAAGAAATTTGCGCCTACGGGAAACAAAAAAATGTGGGTATTATCCTTTGGGTTGTATGGAAAACATTAGACGATCAATTATTGCCCGCTTTAGATCAGTTTGAGAAATGGGGGGTGAAAGGTATCAAAGTAGACTTTATGGCTCGCGACGACCAATGGATGGTTAATTATTACTACCGGATAGCTAAAGAAGCGGCAAAACGTAAAATGCTGGTCGACTTTCACGGTGCATTCAAACCTTCGGGCATAAACCGGGCATATCCAAATATGATTACCAGCGAAGGGGTAAAAGGTCTTGAAAACAATAAGTGGGGAAATGATATCACTCCGGAACACGATGTAACTATTCCATTTATCCGTATGTGGGCCGGCCCTATGGACTATACTCCAGGCGCTATGATAAATGCCTCTAAGTCCGACTTCCGACCTGTATTTAATACCCCTGTGAGTCAGGGAACCCGTTGTCACCAGTTAGCCATGTATGTGGTTTATGAAAGTCCTGTTCAAATGCTATCAGACAATCCAACCCATTATAACCGGGAACAGGAGTGTTTGGCATTTTTGTCAAAAGTACCATCGATTTGGGACCAAACCATTCCATTATCCGCTAAAGTTGGAGATTATATTGCTGTTGCCCGCAAAAAATGCGCCGAATGGTACATTGGAGCCATGACCGATTGGGACCCTCGTGAAATGACAATCGACTTTTCGTTCCTTGACGCAAATAAAGCATATACAGCCGAAATTTACCAGGATGGAGCCAATGCCGATCGAAATGCGAACGATTACAAAAAAGTAACCAGAACGGTTACTAAAAACGATAAATTAACAATAAAACTTGCTCCGGGCGGAGGCTGGGCTGCCAGGGTATATTAACGATTTCGAAAATAAAAAAGAAACGATTGATAATTGGCTATCCTATTGTTTTCAATTGTCAATCGTTTCATATTTCCAACTTCACTCTTTCTTAAAATTCCCGTTACCCAACTATGAATTATACTTTTTGGCACAATTTTTTAAAAAAGGATGAAATGGAAAGGGAATTAGAACAAAGAATTCCTGAAATATTATCCGCCATCTCCTTTAATACTCATCAAAAATTGAAGTATGAACTAACCGAAGGCGGTGTAATCCTTTTTCAGGGTGATTCAATTACGGACAAAGATAGAGACTGGAATTCAGTTAAATATAGCAGTCCACAAAACCTGGGTAGTGGATATGCTTTTCTAGCTTCTGAAATTTTGCTGAAAAATTACCCGGAAAAAAAACTTAAAATATTTAATAAAGGTATTAGCGGAGATAAGGTTTACCAACTCTTCAATCGCTGGGAGACAGATTGTTTTGCAATAAAACCTGACATCCTAAGTATATTGATAGGAGTAAACGATTTTGGGCACACACTAAATTCGGTTAATAAATACAAAGGCTCAGTGGCTATTTTCGAAAACGACTTTCGAAAATTATTAAATCTTACATTAGAACGGCTACCTCAAATAAAGCTAATTATTGGTGAGCCTTTTGGCTTAAAGGGATTGAAGTATATCACCGATGACTGGTATCCCGAGTTTGACAAATACAGAGCAGCCTCACTAAAAATTGCCGAAGAATTTAATACCCTGTTTATTCCATATCAGGAAATTATGGACGAAGCTCAAAAAATAGCCCCTGCCTCGCTTTGGAGTGAAGATGGAGTTCACCCTACTTTTAACGGACATAAATTAATGGCGCAGGCATGGCTTAAGGCCTCTCAATTATTATAAAATCTACTATTTAAAATTATAGAATTGATTTTTGCATTTTACAAACTCCTTTAATAACTCAGGAGATTCTTCCAAAACATTGCCAATAACAATAATATCAGCCCCGGCAGTATAAGCATCGGTTGCTTGCTGAGGAGTTCTTATTCCTCCTCCAACAATAAGTGGAATTGAAATGTTTTTTTTTACAGCAGTAATTAAATCTTTGTTTACCGGACTATCTGCCCCACTGCCCCCTTCGAGATAAATCAGTTTTAAACCAAGCATTTCAGCAGCCATCGCTGTTGACACAACTATATCGGTTTTCGAAGCCGGAATAGCGGTTGTATTGCTGATATATTCAACAGACGTTTTGGTACCAGTGCCAACCAGAATGTATCCGGTAGGAATAACCTCCATACCACTTTTTCGCAAAAAGGGAGCTGCCAATACATGGTTTCCGATAAGATAATCGGGGTTTCGGCCACTAATTAAACTAATCAGTAAAATACCATCGGCTTGGTCGCACACTTGCAAAAGGTTTCCCGGAAACAAAAAAACGGGAATCGATGTAGTTTCTTTAATTAGAGAAATTGATTCGTTTAATGATTTAGACACCAGACTCCCACCAATTATAATAACATCTGGGGGATTTTGATTAACAATCTTTAATGTCCCAAGCAAAGAATCATCATCATGCTTATCAGGATCAATCAACATGATCAGCATTTTTGACTGGTTATAACGGGACAATAAAGTTGGATAAAGCATAATATTATTTGATACAAAAAACAATTACATAATTATTCTGAATAAAATACTCCAGCGTATATTCATCCCTTATCCCCTCATCATGATGAATTCCTGTAATTATTCCGGAATTATTTAATTCAAAAGGACAAATGGTGAGGTTTTCTTTAAAATTAATATTCTTTTTATCGCATATTTTATAAAGAGCTTCTTTAGCACACCAGTGAATATATAAATGTAATCCATCTTTTTCCTTATCCTGGATAATAACTTCCTTATCATTAATGAATTTATGTGCTATATGCTTAATTCTGTGTGACATAAATTCCAGGTCTATCCCCACTCTTTTTTCAGTGCTCAACAAAACGGAAGTTAACTTGTTTGAATGAGAAATACTGATATTAAAAGAGTTATCGTGTAAAAATGGTTTATGCTCTTCGTTATAAACTATTCTGGAATTTTTACCCGTAAGTTCATTTAACAGGACTCTGACACTCAACCATTCCACTTTTCGTGCGTCGTTCTTAAAACTGTTGAGTGTCTCAATTTCCTTTTTATCAAGATTCAACCTGGAAAAAAGTGTATCGAAATCTTCTTTAATTTCCCAAATGCCTAATAAACAATTATCAGAAACATATTCCTTTTTAAGAATCCCCATAAAAAGATTTCCAATGAAAAGTATTATAAATAAACGCCAAAATTAGTATTTTTTTAAAACGACTGAAATTATAATTGATTAGGAGTATAATTATTGAGCTTGCTTTAAGCCCAAAACTTCTGAAAATTGATTTACAACCTCCAGATCGCTATTATTTAAAAACATAGAATAAAACAACCCTTATTCATCAAACCTCTTAGGCAATTATTTTAAAACAGCTTATTATACTTTCAGTTTTTTAATACTTTTGGCAATTGCTATTGTACTTAATTATATTTATCGAAATGAAAGAAATTGTTGCAGCTTCGCACATCAAAACCAATGATCGAATTTTTGAATTAATTACAAATAACGGACTAAAAGGAAAAAAGATCCTTGACATAGGCGCTGGTAGAGGGCATATGGCTCAAAGAATTGGAAACCGACTTAAAAATGAAGGTCTGAAATTGGAGGAAACTTTAACTGCTTGCGATTTGTTCCCTGAATATTTTGAATATGAAGGAATAAAATGCGAAAAGCTAAATTTTATGTCGAAACTACCTTATGAGGATTCTTCTTTTGATATCGTTTATTCCATAGAAGTAATTGAACACCTCACAAACCCGGTTGATTTCATGAAAGAAATATTCCGCATTTTAAAGCCGGGAGGCAGATTAATACTTTCAACACCTAATATTTTAAATATTAATTCGCGAATATCTTATGTAACTACAGGATTTTATAAGTTATTCGGCCCACTCTCGTTCGATCAAAGCAAAGCAGGTCAGTTAGCGGGCCATATCATGCCTTTAAGCTATTATTATTTATATTATTTCCTGAAAAAAGAAGGATATAATAATATCCGGTTTTTTCACGATCGGATTAAAAGCTCCTCACTTTATTATTACATATTATTATCTCCCTTTATCCTGTTGGCGAAAAGCCGGTTAATCAGCAAGGCAAAGCGAAAAGATCTCTTTAACGAAAACAGGGAAGCCCTTTTACAAATGAATAGTTTTAAGGTACTTTGTTCCAGAGGTTGTATTATAGATTGTAATAAATAAGCGTTTTCAATTAAAGCTCAATCGCAAGTCATTTGTTAATATATGCCTAATTCAAGTCCAATAGAAGCCCTGGGTGGCTCTATATCTCCAACCGATGGTGTAAACCAATCGGAAAAACGATATGTACCAGTGATTGCATACCGCTTAAATCCAAGTTTTGCATTAAGGCCATAATCCATTCTTTCTACATACTTTAAACCTTTTGCTGTTGTTTCAACAACACGGGCATTTTCAGAAGCAGAAGCTTTATCACGAATAAAATGTCGCGTTCCACAGGTGTAATTTGTATAAGCCCCTAAATCAAGCCATACACCTAATGAATTTTGTCTTTGTGTAATTAATAATCTGTTAAAATATCGAAGACCAATATTAAAAGAGTATAATAATTCTTTTTTATGGGTCCCTACTGCTGGAAATGTTTTTTGACTGTTTTGCATTAATCTGAAAACTTCGCGACCAAATTCAACATCGAAACCCATAATATAGTTATTTGCCAGCCGATAATAATTCCGTCCGCCAACAAATTCTCTATAAGAAGTTAAACCCTCAGCCTGAAAACCATTTTTACCTTTTGATAAATAGGGTTCTGAATTTATATACAGATGAAAGAAATGTGTTTTATTCGGACCTTTCTTTTTATTATACACGCTCTCGTTTATGTCGCGCTCAAGCAGAATAGTTTGAGCACTCAATGTTCCTATAACCCATAAAAGAAAAACAAATGCAGCAATTTTCCTCATGATAATCAAATTAGAATTTCATTTCCTGAATAAACCCTTTATAATAAACCCTTAAAGTTCGGTCTTTTCCAAGCTTTTCAATTGGTACAGTTACAACATCATTTTCTTTAACGTCTAATACAGCATAGTATTCTAAAACGCCCAGATCATTTTGTATGTGATAATATAGGTAATCTTTATATTTTTCATCCGATTTTGAAAGATCAGTAACTTTTATGCTAACCTCGTCCGAATCTTGTAAAACTACAATGGGGTTTTCTTTTTCAGAAACTGTTTGTGATTTAAAAAAATAAGAAGCTTGGGGAATTCCATAACCATGGGCATAATCGAAATACGGGAATAGATGACCCGATCTTTCAATTAAATTAAATATTTCCATATTATTTTTCTCTCTATTCATTTGCCAAACACAAGCAGCATACCCTGATATTAATGGCGTTGAAAAAGATGTCCCGTATGATTTTTTTATGTTCGACGGAGAAGCAACCATGGCTTCCCCCGGGGCACAAATATTGGGTTTTAACCTTAAGTCGGCAGTAGGCCCAAAAGAACTGAAATTAATATGGTATCCGGTAAAAGGATCAATCCCACCTACTGAAAGAACGCTATCCACATCAGCAGGAGCACCCATCACTTCCCAATTCTCCCTGCCATCATTTCCCATTGCATTAACAACAAGCATTCCTTTTCTCGCGGCAATTCGGGCAGCAAGCGAAACCAATGTGGTATGCCCGTTCATTTCTTTTACCGTATAGCGTTTATCAGTATAACCAAGGGAGCTGGAAATTATATCTGCCCCATTCTGATCTGCCCACTCAACAGCCGCCATCCAGTATTCTTCTTCAACCTTCACTTCGGCTTTTATTTCGGTTCGTGCCAAAAGATATTCCGCACCGGTAGCCAAGCCCATGTTTTTATCTCCATATATCCCTGCAATACAAGAAAGTACAGCAGTTCCATGAGGCATATAATCGTATACAAATTCGTTTTTCTTAACGAAATCATAGGTTTTAACTATCTGCTTATTTTCCCGTAAATGCTCAAAGATGGGATTTTTATCTACTCCGGGAAACCCACCATCAAAAACGGCGATGCGAATACCTTTTCCTGTGATTCCATTTTTGACAAATTCAATCCCTTGCAATGCTTTAATTTGTGCATCAAGCAAGGAATTATCAAATGCCAAAGGAGTTTCCACATTTATGGATGCAGGAACCCCCGAAAAATAACGCATTGGCTGAACTGACTTTATGAAAGATAGTTTTTCAATTTCAATAATTACATCCTTATTTGCTTCGATGGCAACAGCATTTAACCATCGACTTTGAAACCCAATTTTTGCCCCTTTTTGCATTACCTGGGTAACGTAATTATTATTAACAGGCCAATCAGTTGAATCGCAAATATTACCTTGCTTTAACATTCGTCGTTGCAAGGCATGTATATCAAAATATGCTTGAGGATTAAATCCTTTTGAATCTTTATCAGAAAAATAAACCCAATATTTTGCTTGAGCTTTAACTGAACCTGATTGTAAAAACAGTATAAAAATTAAAAAGTAAAAATTCCGGAGGTGCCTTCTGTTCATTCTATTATTCTGTATTAATTATCTTCTTTTCAAATCCAACCTTAAAATGGAAGTGTGAACACGGGCATCTATTGATTTACCACACCCAAAATTGGTTGACCGACAGAGGCATTAGGTCTGGCAATTTCCAGAAAATAGCTAAGAGTGGGTGCCACATCAATCATATCAACCTTTTCGAACACATTCCCGCGCTTAATTTTCCAACCATACCAGATTAAAGGCACATGAGTATCGTAAGAATAGGAAGAATTATGCGCAGAAGCTGACCCATTTTTCTCAATCCAACCCGGATCGAGATTTATTATTACGTCTCCCGATCGTTTTTGGTTATACCCTTTTTGCATTTTCGCAAAAATACCGTCCGAAAAATAGGAATTTTGAAGTGTATTAGCGGTAACTGTATTACAAACTCCTGTAAACTGTAACAAAAACTGAGCAGCCTTTGTTTGAACTTCCGATAAATTTAATTTTGATTCTTCAATTAAATCGTGGTTTAAATATAACTGTTGGGCATGATAATGTTTTATCCAATCGCCTTTACCATAAACAGCATTTAAATAACTCTTTAATAGGGAAACTGAACTAATTTGGCTAAAATATCCTACAGGAATTTTAGTAGTTGCTAAATAATCGGGATTTTGGGCAACACCATGGTCACTAGTTAAAAAAATCAGTACATTTTGTTTCCCTAATTCAGAATCGATAAAACTTAAAAAATGAGCCAGATCCTCATCCAACTTTAAAAAAGCATCCATAACTTCAATAGACGAAGTACCGAAATTTTGACCAATATATTCAGTAGCTGAAAAGCTAATCCATAGAAGATCTGTGCTTTCATCTTTACCTAACGCTTCGTTTACAATTGTATTAATTGCAAAATCTTTAGTTAGCGTATTTCCAAAGGGTGTATATTTTAATAATTTATAATTGAATTTATCTTTATTTTTATTTGCTCCTAACTCAAAAAGTGGATAAGGAAAGGTATGTTTCCCTTCGATGCCAATTTCATAGGGATTATCATCTGTAAGGCATTGTTTATATTGCTCAATAGGAAGTTTCGTTTCCCAGCTTCGGGCCATATACATATCAGGAAATTTCTTATTATTAAATTCGTTCACCCAAAGAGGTAAGTCATTCATATAATAAGACCCCGAAGTCCATCGACCCGATTCGCCATCATACCAATAAGCTGCATTAGGATTATGGCCACCGGAGATTACAGCAGATTTCCCTTCCAAAGCAACAGAAACCACCTTCGATTGCATGAAATTTGAAAGCCTTATTTCATCTCCAATTGTTGTTGTGAGTATATTGCGAGGAGATAATCTGCCAGATTCAAAACTACCGCCTACAGTTTTTTCCTTATCATCGTCTACACAATTAATCACTTTATCTTTCAATGGAATGTACCATTCGTCAGCCACAATACCATGATATGACGGAGTAGTTCCGGTAGTAAGGGTAGCATGGTTTACTCCAGTTTGAGAGAAAAAGTGGCTATAATTTGCACTCCGGCAATTTGTACCTTCATTCACAAGGCGCTTAAATCCCCCTTCTCCAAACTGATTCCAAAATCGGGCAATATAATCGTACCGCATTTGTTCAACAACTATTCCAATAATTAGTTTTGGTTTTTCGGATGGGATTTTCGAAGAATTCTGGGCATTTGTTATTGAGGTTGATATTACTAAAATGAAGAAAATGTTTAAAAGGCTCTTTTTACAAAATCTCATATAACTAAAAATTAATTTTAAGGTAAAAGGTTGAAACTACATTTTTGTTTTCGAGGCATAAAAGTATATTTTCCGATCGAAAAGGGAAATTTTTTATTAAAAAAAACCAAAGATGCTTTTATATGCTTAGAATCTAACTAATGACTATAGTTCCAACAGGATTAGAACATAAATATCCTTATAATATTGCTTTAAAAACCTCTAAGGTTAGTTTGCTTTGTGACATAACTATAAGAAAATTACAAAGGCCCTAAAATATACTAATTCCAGGGCCTTTGTAATACAATAATTGAAAATCCTAATGCAAAACCACCAGTTTTGTTGTAAAATATTGATTTAAACTATTACTTAAACGGATCAAATAAACTCCATTAGATAGCCCACTTGTATTTAGTTCATATTGATTTACACCCTTTAATATCTTGTCTTTAGCAACTACTTTCCCATTCCAGGTTAAAAGTTCCAAAGACAATTCGCTACTATCAAATTCCCTGAAAACAATAAGAGCCCTATCGCTTGCCGGATTAGGATACACCATTACGTTTAAATGTGTTAAAGGGTATTTATCTTTCACATCATTTTCTAACCCCAAAACAATATCAGATGAATCGTCACTAACAACCTGATAAATTTCGTGGGATATCTCGTCCTGTAAAAAAGCTACAATGTGTAGATTTTTAGAGTTATATACATTGCTATAATTCCATGAAAAATTAACACTCTCCGTTTTACCAGTTGTCCAGGCGGTGTGAATTGAAGTACCAGCAGCAGTCGGTAACATTTTCTTTACTACATTATAAAATGCCACTTGCTGCCCGGATACTTGTGAAAGAATATCCTCTACCACCACCAATTGAGCCGACAAACCTTTGTTAGGGAGGTCTTTTAAAGCTTTAATATCTAACGTACCTGAAATTTTACCAACTTCTTTTTTCACTTTTAGCTTCATATCAAATTTAGATTCTTGAAGTGCTAAAACCTTAATATCTTCTTCGTTGGGCTTTTTGGCCGTAAAATCGTATACATATTTGGATTCTATACCACCTGCTAAAAGAGCAACAGGAGTTGTACCAATTCCATAATATAAAATTCGGGCTCCCGGATCGGAAGGATTATGCATATTAAATGTATCAATACCCGGGAATGAAGCATGATATTGAATTGCAATTGCATCATTTGAGAGTTTCTTTATAACATCATCCAGAAATGCATTAGCTTCAATACTGGTGGATTGAGAATTATTTGTAAACTGCTCTACCAAAAGATTTTTAGTTCGGGTACCAATAAATACATCATCAAATGCAAATCCATCTGTACCCGTTGTTTTTGAAGTTTCCCCAAATATAATCCTGAACCTCACCCTCGATTTATTTCGAAGGGAGTCCAAATTGTGCTTGGATGTAACCCAGGAAGTATTAGTTCCTGACCACCCAATTTGCTGCAATCCTGGTTGACTTTGAATAGCATAATCATTAAACCAGAATGAACCACTACCTATTGCACCTACATTTTCCCAAGAAGCTTCCTGATCAGTTGAAAACTGCAAAACAGCTCCTTCCTGGCCAACCATGGCGTTAGAATTTGTTGCCAATGAAATATAGGGTCGAGAGGTTCCGGTAAAATCGAAACAAGGGCTTGTAATAATTAATTGTTGGTTTTTTCGACTATCCTTTAATGAAGTGAAATAGGCATTATTACCCGAAAAGGCTGAAGAAATCTTTAGTCCATCAGGTTTACCAAATGTCCATTTATTTAATGATGTGGTATCGGATGCAAGCCAGAACCCTTTATCAATTTCAAAATTATTAGCATATGAGGTGTCTTTTAGGTCAATTATAGGGCGTAAATTAATTATTTTTGAAATTGAGTCAGAACATCCAAACTCCGTAGATACTTTTAGTTTCACCAAGTAATTTCTTAGAATAGGGAATGTGTGAGACATCTCCTTTGTTGTATAGGAATAGTTTTGTGATGAGGTATCCTGAACATCCCAATAAAATTGACTCAATTCATCTACACTTGAAGACGTATTTGAGAATACTACCGGAATTGCTTGCTCATAACATTCCGTTCCCCAGATAAAATTCGCATCTGGAATATCGCCAATATGTATAATCTTTTCTTCAGTATCGGAACAACCGAATATATTTTCTGCAGTTAACCGAACTGTTCTGTTTCCAATGGATGGATACTTATGCTTTGGTTCAAAAATGCTTGATCTATTATCCAATTCCGATGCTTGTAAATCTCCAAATCTCCAATCCCACTTAATAATAGGATCAGCAAAAACGGTAAGGTTTTTAAATTCAGTAGAATCTCCTGTATAACAACCATTGGTTATTTTAAAATCTACATTGGCAACTGGTGAAATTGTTTTTTCAAGTGTTTTTGAAAGCACACAGCCATAAGATGTTGTATATGTATAGGAAACAGAGGTAGCCCCTGAATTAGCTTTAGATGGATCAAAAAAGTATTTATTTGTAGTTGTATTTTTATCAATTGCGGACCCGGTAAAAATCCCTTCGGAGTAATTTCCAGAGAGTTCTATAGGACTAATATTTTTACAATATTTGGCCTCGTTTAATCCAAATATACGGGCCTCTTCCAATCTTTCTATAGTAATTTCCCTGTATATTGTTAATGGAATACCATCCACATAGGTATAACTAACCGTATAAATACCAGAATTCATTATACCTGGTCTAATACTTGCAGAATTATTCTGATTATCGGTTAATCCCACTCCTCCACTTATAGCAAAAACACCAATACTATTTACCTTATTTGTTCCGGTTATTGTAAATGCGGAATCAAAATTACAATATTTACTATTGGCTCTAAAACCTGTTACACTGGCTACGGCATCAATAACCTCAACTTTAGCAGTATCGCTATTTTTACACCCCTGAGGTGACTGGTAGGTATAAATAATTGAATGCGGCGAGTTTAATGTACCAGCAAATGCAGGAGAAAAAGAATTTGAAAATGACAAAACTCCGGGACCGGTAAAGATACCGCCTGTTGGGCTACCAATTAAAGGAACAGGATCGTTGTTAATATTATATGCGGCATTTAATCCTGTAATTTCGACTACTGGCAATGGAATAACTGTTACAGTAGTTGTTGATGGTAAACTATCGACAGGGCAATTATAAGTATCGGTTAATAGTTTCCCTTTATATGTTCCTGCCTTAGAAACAAAAAGTGAATATGTTTTATTAATCGACTGAATAGTGGAATCTTTAGTTCCGTCAGTAAACGTAAGATTAAACGGAGGAGTGCCTGTGAAGAATAAATTTAACTCGGCAATAGTCCCTTTGCAAATGGATGTACCGCCAAAAAATGTAACAGTTGGAAACTTGTCAGCAATAATTCCGGTGGGCTCGCTGAAAACAGGACTTCCGGTAAGCGTCCCTGTTAAAGCTCTTGGTGTAACTTCAAAAAAAATGTATTTATCTTTATCTGCCTTTACCAGCTTATAATCTTTTGAATTTGCACCAGCAATCAACGTTTTTGCTCCAGTTTCGGTGTTGGCCCTGTACCATTTAAAAATTGAAACTCCTTGTAAGTCTCCTTCAATATCCGAATAATCATATAATCCGGTTAAAGTACTGCAAACTATTTGATTTCCTGAAATCCGAACATTAGAAACTGTTGGTTTGGCATTCTGAATTGGCCCCATTATTCTGCTTGCTACCGTAACACCGGGAGTAGTTCCGGCAAGAGCAATAGGAGTAATTTCAAAATTGATAAATTTCCCGATATCTGAAGGACGTATTAAAAATTCAATACTTGAAGCAAGCAAGGTTTTGCCAGCACCAAGAGCATTTGTGTAAGAATACCAATTAATGATCGGAGTACCCGGACTATCTCCATCGAGATCAAGATAAGTGTAATGGGATGTTAATGTTTTACTATTTACAGTATCTCCCGATGCAAATACACTAAGCGCTTGTGGGGCGTAATTAGGAACTCCTGAAACAACTATCCCATTCTTCAAATCGGCAATAACCAGAGAACCAGCAGCCAAAGCGTTCCAATCTTCCAACGCAGCAAAGTTATACACTGAATCGTTAAAGGAAAATGTTCCATTGCGGTTTAGTAAAGAATTAACCTGGGTTTTATCTGATGCATTTAAAACAAGAGAAAAAGAATTATCCGACAGTACCTCAATTGAGGGAGTTGCAATAATTGTATAGGCAACGGTAACTCCCTGCCCCACTTTAATTTTACTAACATCGATATCGTTAATGGGCAAAGCATCCGAAACAAAATTCTTCCCGGTAATATTAAAAGTACCTGTGGCTGCATTATATGCAACTGTACTGATCTCCGGAACAGCATGATTTGAAACAGTTATTGGATTATTTAGAATATCGGCTTCCCCTAATCCATTCCAACCGGTTTGAGCAATCAGATTATATGTTCCTCCATTAATGGCAGCAATTCCATTCTTATCAAGAACATAATTTACCGATGCTCTGTCCTTTCCTGAAAGTACTATTTTTACGGAAGTTGAATTTTGGATGTCAACACCAGGTGTTTCGGTTGTTAAAGTAAATGACTTTAGTCCATTACTAATAGTAATTTTTGTATTGTCGATATCGTTACCTGCTGAGGGAATTAAGTTTATACCGGTTATTTCCAAATTTCCAGTCGCAAAATCATAATTTGCAGAAGTAACTTCTGCTGAAACCACTCCCGAAACAACTACGGTATTTATAGTATTAGCTGTGTTCCCCCACGATACAGGAGTATTCCAATCATCTAACAACGTAATAGTATAGGAAACTCCTGAAAAAGAAACTGAACCATTTCGGTTAAACAAAGCATTGACATTGGTTTTATCTGAACCACTCAATAAGACTTTCACTTCAATAGGGCTGACAATTTTTATATTATAATTACCTAGTAAGGTATAATTGGAAGAATTTCCACCAAATAAGGTTATAGCACCAGAATTTATATCCGAAACAGAGGTAAGGTAGGAAGTAAATCCCGTTCCGCTAAATGTTAATTCAGCGCTGGTGGCATTATATGTTACAGAGCTTACCAAAGGAAGGGAATAATTAGTTACAACAACAGGTTTCCCGGTGTAATCTTTCTCACTTAATCCATTCCATCCTTCTTCAACCTGAATTTGGTAAATATCGCCATTTTCAGAGGAAGTTCCATTTTTATTCAACAAGGAGTTAATTTTCACTTTATCTAATGATGATAAAACTAAGGTAGCACTGGTACTATTGGAAATTTCAGCGTCCGGAGTCCCTCCCGTTAAAGGGTAAGATTGGCCGCCAACTTTTATCGTAATTTTTGCGGCTAATATGTCACTTCCTATAATGCTTGAAAAATTTGTACCTGTAATAGTTAAAGTACCTGCACTTGAATTATAGCTGGAAGACGAGAGTGTTGGAGCCGGTATTCCTGAAACAGTAATACCATTATTATTATCAGAAATATCGTAATTGCCGGGTACTCCCGAACACCAATTGTCGAAAAAGTTTGCCTGGTACAAATTATTACCCCAATCCTTTGTTCCGTTGCGGTTTAATAAGGTATTCACCTGTGTACGATCGGTGCCATTTAAAATAATGTTGATACTTGTCTCATTTAATATATCAACATTTGCTGTTGTTGTGAGTGTATAATTCCCTCCACCCGAGCCAACAATATTTATCTTGCTTACATCAATATCATCGCTTGAAAGGCCGGATGATACCAAATAATTTCCTGTAATTGCCAAAACGCCTGTAGAGACATTGTAGGTAGTTCCAATTATCTGGGGATAAGAATATCCAACTACAAAAATCGGATTACCTGATAAATCTGGCTCTCCCAATGAGTTCCATCCTGTTTCAACAGCCAGATTAAAAGAAGTTCCAGATTCAGAACTAAACCCCGATTTATTGAGAATTCCATTTATCCAGGTTTTATCAAGACCGGATATAGCAAGGGTAACCAAATTATTCCCGGAAATATCGACCGAGCTAGTTGCGGATGATGTTAATCGATATGAAACAGCACCATTGCTTATTATTATTTTAGTCACATCAATATCATTTGCAACTCCTGAAATTGCTTGAAAATTTAATCCCGTAACAGATAACTGGCCTGATGCAAAGTCATAACTGGCTGATGTAACCTCAGGAGATAAAATCCCAGATACGGTAACATTATTTTCCACAGACGAAGTATTACCCCAAGTTACAGGGGCATTCCAGTCGTCTGACAATGTTAAGCTATAGTTTATTTCTGAAAAAGATTTTGTTCCATTCCTGTTATACAATGCATTAACATTGGTTTTGTCAGATCCGCTTAAGGTTATCTTTACTTCATTCGGATTTATAATCTTAATATCATAATTAACTAATAAGGTGTAACTCGAAGAATTCCCACCAAAAACGCTTATGGCCGATGAATTTATATCTGAAATTGATGTAAGATAAGATGCAAATCCTGTTCCGTTAAATGTTAGTTCTCCAGTATTTGCAATATAAGTTACAGAAGTTACAACCGGAAGCGAATAGCTGGAAACTGTTAATGGTTTTCCACTGTAATCCTTTTCACTTAAGCCATTCCATCCCTCTTCCACTTGTAACTGATACATATCTCCAATTATTGAAGTGGATCCGTTTTTATTTAACACGTAGTTTATCCTAACTCTATCTAATGCTGACAGAACAAGAGTAGCAGTGGTATTATTCGTAATCTCAACATCAGCAGTTCCTCCAGTTAAAGGATATGATTGGCTACCAACTTTAATTGTAATTTTAGATGCCAATCTATCACTCCCAGCAACCTCCTGTAGATTCGATCCCACAATTGTTAATGCACCATTGCTAGAGTTATAACTAGCGGAAGTCAATACTGGAGATTGTACTCCGGAAACAGTGATTCCATTATTATTATCTGCAATATTATAGCTGCCTGGCGCACCAACACACCAATCATCCAGAAAGTTGGCCTGATAAAAACTGTTGTTCCAGTCTTTTGTTCCGTTACGGTTTAGCAAATTATCAATCTGCGTTCTATCTGTACCCGTAATAGTAATACCAAAGCTTGTTTCATTTACAATATCAATATCCCCCGATGAGGTAAGCGTGTAGCTTCCTCCTCCTGAACCAATAATATTAATTTTAGTAATATCAATATCATCGTTCGAAAAGCCGGAGGAAACCAAATAATTACCGGTAAAACCCATTACACCAGTTGAAGCATCATAGGTTACATCGGAGATTTGCGAATTTGTAAAGTTTGCAACATTAATGGAATTGCTAAAGAGATCGGACTCACCAAACCCGTTCCAATTTGATTGAACAGCCAGATTAAATGCAGAGCCAATGTCGGAGGTAATTCCTGATTTATTCAGAATACCATTAATTCTTGTTTTATCAATTCCTGAGATAGAGAGTGTTACCTGGTTAGTACCTGAGATATCCACTGAATTTGTTGAACTAGTTAACTGATATGTTTTAACACCATTACTTATAGTTATTTTAGTAACATCAATATCATTCAAAGCACCAGCTATCGTTTGAAAATTATTTCCCGAAATAGTCAGCTGTCCTGTAATGAAATTATAATCGGCCGATGAAATATCTGGCGAAATAACACCGCTTACAAGAACCGTATTACCTGAAATATCAGCAATAGGCAGTGCGGGGGCTGCTGCAGAATTCCAATCTTCGGCAGCATAATATTTAAATGGAGAAGAATCCCATGCATTATAGCCATTTTTATTAAGCAACAAGTTAATATTTGATTTATCGGCAAAACTTAACGCAATTCGAAACCTGCTAACCGAATCGACTTCTACCATTGGGGTAGTTGAGAGAGCCGATAAAACTCCTCCCTGTCCTACAAATGAAAATTTTGAGATATCAACATCATTCCCAAAAAAATCTGCCACAAAACCAAAACCCTTAACAGTAAAAACTCCTGTTGAAGCGTTATATAGTATCTCTGTAATTGTAGGCTTTTGAAAATTAAAAACAGTTATTGGATTCAATACTAAGTCAGAAGCAATATTTCCGTTCCAAAATGACTGAGCAATTATAGTATAAGCTATAGTACTAATAGCAGTTGTTCCATTCGAATTAAGTACCTTGTTTACAAACGCCCTATCATACCCTCCAATATTAATAACAGCTGAAGTAGTGCTTGAGACGTTGCTTTTAGAATTCCCCAAACTGGTAAGTGTATATAGATCAACTCCATTACTGATTGTAATCTTAGAAACATCAATAGCATTAGCACCAATATTCAAGTCTTGCCCCGCTAGTGTCAACTCTCCTGTAAGTGCATTATACGTTGCATTATTTATAGTAGGAAATTGAGCAGCAAGAGAACATGAAATAAGCACAGATATAAAAAAAACTATATAGATTTTCCGTCTCATTTTATAAAATTTTCAGGTGAAATAATACGTAAAGCAAAATAACAAAAAGTCAAAGATAGTTGTGCTATGTAATACACAGGGATACATTCTTTTTTGACCAATATACCGTTCCTGTTGGTTAGCCATTATGGCAAAATATCGGAAGTTTTAAAGAGACTTACTTTAGATGAACTTAGTGAGGGCTTATTGCATCCTCCAATTATTAAACTCTTACCTGAAACGTCACCTGCTAATCCCAATTGATCTCCCTTTGATCCATAAATATTTTTGGAGAGAATAGTATTAATATCACCACTATCAATGACATATACTAACATATCTTCATTACCTTTTTCATTTGTGCTTCCAATAAGAAAAAACTTATCGTCTATTAGATGAAGCGCTGAAGGAGTTTCCGAGTAGACTGACTCAATAACATATTCCTCTAATATCTGAAGCTCTTGTCCTAATTTCCATAAACAGATATTATTTCTTGTAGCTGTAACCTGCAATATTCCTAATACAAGAATTTCTCCATTGGGTGTCAATATTGCAGTAACTCCGGTTTCGTTACTACTTTTTCCAAGGGCCACAAAACTAGCTGCTACTCCATTGGATTTTTGAACCTTTGCTATAAATACATCCCTTTTTTGATTTTGAGAATAAAAACTATTGGTAGATCCAACCAATAATAAATAATTATTGTCAAGTGATAGAATACTTTTACAATCATCATCTGCATCTCCACCATATGATCTGGACCAAAGAGAATCTCCATCGGATGATAATGCTACTATCCAGGCTTGTCTTTTTTTATCAATCGGCTCCCATTTTGTTTCAGTAAATCCACCAATATAATATTTATGGGGATCTGAAACATCAATTGACGAAGCCTCCTCATTTTTATTACCGCCAATTGTTTTGGTCCACAATTCATTCCCCTCGGAATCTGTTTTAACGACTAAAAAATCGCTTTGTAACTCACCACTATTATCGGTTTGGGAATATCCTGCCACAAGTATTTTATTCTCCTGGTCAACAGCAATAGCTTGCCCTTCTGAGATACCTTCGGAACCAAAAAACCGGGGAGACCAAGAAACCTCATTCCCAAAAGCATCTGTTTTTATTAAAAACATCTTGGATTCACCTCCCTGGTCTATTGAACCAGTGAGCACTATTTCATCCGAATTGGATATCTGAAGCGCATTGCATTGATCACTTCCCGATCCTCCGAAAACCTTAAAGAAAAAATCAGCCTGAGAAGGGCTAATTTCAGGTTCTCGTTTACAAGATAAAATAACGAAAGAAAGAAGAAATATATATGTGAATCTCTTTAACATCATACTATTTAATTTAAATTATCCAGAATAGGTTTCTTTGAAATTTTATAAAAAATGTATGAATACCCAAAAGTGAAATTGAAACTATTAAGTTTTATCTTATCGTCGATATAATTATAATAATAGAGATTTTCACCATCAGCATATCGGGAATCATCTTTTACATAAGAGACAAGTCCTTTTGCATAATAGGCATTAAACCTTAAATAACCTGTTGCAATTTTATATCGAATTCCTACACCCAGTATCGCCGAATAATTAACTCTATTCCTATAAGGTAGCATATCCTTCGATATCCCTCCTAACCCTGAGCTGTTCCCTCCAAGTCCTATGTTACTTAGCTCACCTTCTGATTTAACCAGAAAGGCAAATTGCCCACCTACAAATACATAAGGCGTAACCCTTTTATATTGCTTAAAAGAATAGTTATAATAATGCGGAATATTTAGCCATTGCATCTTTTCGGAAAAAGTTAACAGTTCACGCTCAAAGTTACTTTTCTCCTGATTCTCAAATCCGGAAAATTTATATCCTAACCCAATTGTGATCCACGATTTTGTATTAATATATTTTTCGAATGAAAATCTTATCCCTGCTTTTATTCCACCAGACTTATATTCTGAATTCAAATTATTCAAATTTCCGGTAGAAAACTGTTCCAATAAAGATACGTTTGTAATATTCAATCCGGTATTTACGCTAAAAGAATATAGGGGAGTTGCCTGAAACAGATTATAAAGATTAACGAACTCTACCGGATCGTTTGATTGAATTTCATATTCAGGAAATTGAGTTAGCATCGATAACATGGTTTGCTCTGCCTTTTCCTGATTATAGTCGAACAAATAAACCTGGATCAATAATCGGTAGGCTTGAATTGCCTGTTGTTTATTAAACCCACTTTTTAAGCATGAGTCAAGCATGGTTGGGATTTCTTCAATTAATCCTGAATCAAAAAGTTCTTGTGCCTTTTTTAATTTTGACAGACACAATTCTTGCTGAGAAAATGCAATGTTGCCAGAAAATAAAAAAAATACGATTATCCCAAAGGAAATAAGTATCTTACTAAGATTTTTTTTAATCACAAGGCTTTTCATATTTAATGTCCGAACCTATAAAAACATTCCATTCTTCCTGTGTTAGCGCTCTGTTAACTTTACTGCATAATTGTTCTGCCATCATCCTGGTTTGAGCGGGCCAAACATATACAAAATCGGGTTTGCTTGTTGCTAAAACTATTTTTTTATTATCGTTTGTAAATATAATAGAAAGTACGTAAGAATTTAATACTTCCTTCAACAAAATAGGAACATTGGTTGTAAATTTTGCATCAAAAATCGCAACAGTTCCATCCCAACTAGAAGATGCTATCATTTCACCAGATGGACTAAACTTAACGTCGACTACCCGTGATGAGTGAGGATGAAGCGATCTTATTAATTTCCTGGAATTAGGATTCCATATTTTCAGATAACCTTTAGCATCGCCAGAAGCGAGGGTTAACCCGGATGGGCTAAACGCAACAGAAAAGATAGATGTATTATTATCATTAGGCATCACAATCATCTGACTTGCCTTAATATCCCATAGAAATAAACGTCCGTCATCGGCTCCTCCTGCTAAAAATTTGCCATCGGGTGATATAGCAATAGATTTCACACTATTAGCTTCCTGATATATTACATTGCCAGTTTTAGAATCTATGTCCCAAAGAATAATTCTCTTATCTGCTCCCGATGAAAACAATTGTTGCCCGTTGGGAGTAAAAACCATAGAATATACTAAACCTTGATGGTTTTTAAGCTGAATAGGTGCCGAATTGGGATTTAGTAAATCTAATACATTTATAACACCAATGTCAGAACCAACAGCTAAGTACCTTCCATTTCCTGATATTGAGAGGCTCAGATTACCATGACCAGTTTTTAGTATTTCCTGAGGAGGCCTCAAATCATCTGTAAGCACCCAGCGTAAAACTTTGCCATCTCCACCAGTACTATACAAAGCATTTGTACGCGGATGGATACACAGGGATTTTACAGCTCCAAGATGCCCTTTCAAACCATACCGGGCAATACCTCCGTTTTCTTCCAAAGCACCATATAACGCGTTGTATACGTCGGGATTTACACTCGAATTGCCATATTTCACGTTCATCATATATGAATTCAGGGCTAACAATCCTTTCAGGGTACGGTTTCCTGTTGCTTGAATTGATTTCACAGCGAGCGTTTGTGCAAGATTCTGCATTCTTTTTTTGAATACCTCATCCTTTTCCTTTTCAGCCTCTGTACGCTGTTGAGCCTCTTGAAGCGCTGTTTTTTCAGCCTGCTGCTTCTGAATAGTTATTTGTTGAAGATTTTGCTGTACCTGACTTGTCTTCTCTACAGCTTCACTGGCGGTATGCTCCGCCATAGTTTTTTGTTCAGAGAGCACCCTGGTTTCAAAAACAGCTTCCTCTTTGAGCTTATTTGCTTCTAAAGCAGCAATTTCAGCCTGACGTTTTTCCAATAAATATTCCTGAGATTCTTTCTCAGCCAAGGTTGATTTTTGTTCAAAATGAATTTGCTGCTCGTTGGCGATACGAAGTTTTTTAACATCCTGTCTTCTCAAAACCTGAGAATAGATAGTGAGAAAAAGTGCCAGTAAAGCAGTTGAGCCAAGTACTATAGAAAGAGAACGCACTTTGTGCATAGCTTTTTTTGCTTGAAGTTTTTTAAATGTTTCTTCAGCAATAAAAGTTTCGTTACTAGTTCTCAGGTAAACCATCGTTCTTTCAAAGGCAGGATTATACCGCTTTGCCCATTCAAGTGTTGGCTTTTGTTTCTCCTGCCAGTTTAGAGCAAACTGCAAATCGGGGGGACGGAGTAAGCCCATTTTTCCAACTTGGTACTGGGCGGACGATTCAGAAAGTTGGCGATACATTTGACTGGAAATAGTTTCATCCTGAACCCAGGTTTTCACTCTGCTCCAAGTCCGCAACAAGCTACTATGCGTTAAATCAATCACCGTTGATTGTGTCAGATCTCCATCAGAAGGAGATAAAAAACCAGCAGACGGCTTTCTGAATATCTCAATAATTTTCACAACCTGATCAAAGTCTGACCGGGCTATTCCACATATTTCACTAATGGTCGAAGGGCGCGTAAACCCTTTGCTTTCGGAACCTCTCTCTGCAAGGGATTTGAATATTTTTTCGCAAAGCTTTTTTTCATCATCAGAGAGTGTATCAAAAAGCTCATTTGCATGATAATTTATCGAATTTTTTAAACCACCCGAAATTTCGTATTCGGTTAGCGAAATAGGTTTTTCGGGATTATTTAAGCTATTCCATGATTCCCACGTCCTTCGCATTGCATGCTGAATGCGTGGCAAAAGATCCTCAATATTTGAGGCATCATTTAGAATTTGAAGTAATAGTACATTGTCAATTTTCAACCTTGAAGCAGCAATGGGCCCGGCAAGAATATCTTTAACCAACTCTCGCCCCATTCGGGGTACAAGAACATTACTCCTATTAATTATATTCGAAAAATAGGGAAACATTAAACAATCATCAGCAAAGTCCGAACGCACAACTACTGTCAGGTAGATGGGGATTTCCTTCTGTTGTATGGCATGCATTAAAATACTAACATACTCGAAGGCTTCATCTGCCAGTCCCGATTCATTTTGTAGGTTTTTAAACCTAAAAACATCTTCAAACTGATCAATTACTATCAAATATCGATCAGTTTTTCCAGGTTTGTACTGTTTTAGAAGCTCAATCAACCCCGATTTACCTCTTTTAAGTACGTTATAGCTAATTTGTGTCTGAATAATGGCAGTTTCGTCGTAACAATCCTTATATTCAGTCTTATTAATTGCTTTTGCCAAATTTCGGATAGGACTGTTTGAAGGCCTGGTATGGATTATATGCCAGTTGGTCTTGGTTGATCCTACTATACCGGTATTAAAGTATGGCTTCAAACCACAATTTAAAAAAGAAGTTTTTCCAACCCCTGCACCGCCCATAATCGCAACAAATCTATGATCTATCAGTTGGTTCAACACTCTCTGAGTTACCAAATCCTGACCATAATATAAATGTGTCTCATTATAAAGGTATGACCTAAGTCCTGGGAAAGGGCAAACTTTTGAAGTTGCTCTATCCGTTTTTTCAAGTTCCTGCATTATTTCAATTTCCTCAGCCATATTTATTATCGTTGATTAAGGAATTCATCCAAGCGATTCGAAAAGTGTTTATCTTCAACTGGACAATACATTATATCTATTTCTTTAAAATCCATTATTGATTCAAAATCTGAAGAGGCTACAAGCGCTATTGATTTTGTGATAAACTGGTGTTTTGAATTCATATTTTTAGCAGTTAAACCAACAATCCCTTGTATCCAATTAGCATCACAATTTGAATTTATTATTATTGCCTGGTTAGCTATAGCAGCCTTTTGTCTAAACATAGCTAACGGCATCATTTCTCCCGTAGAAGAAAGATCAACCAAATCATACGAAATACCTTTTGTCTTAAGTTTATTCTCAATTTGGTGACAATTGGCATTATTTGCGTCATCAGTTACGATTAGTAAAATGCCGGTATCGTCAGAATTAACTATTTCCTTAGAAGTATCTCCTATCTTATCAATTTTCTGATTGAAGAGCTCTTTAAATTCTTCGATGCTGCATTGAACTATTTCACTGGTATTGCTATCTGAAAGCTCTTTTCTAATTCTCTTTAAATATTGAATCTGCTTTTCGTCATATGGTTCCAAACTCGGTGGCAACCATACAAAACGATAGAAACTAATTGGTTGGGTATTGTTTTCTTCTGCAGCAATTCTTTCAGAAACCAGTTTGTTTTGTATTTCCTGAAAAGAATAGTCTGAACCGCTTGGAGAATCCCCATAAATTTCGCCCATTATATGAACCGAAATACTTGATTTACCGAGTAGCTCACGAACCCCTTCCTGATATTCCTTAAATGATGACGGAAGAGGTTTTGATGGCAATACTGTATGACCAGATAATAAAAATTCCCTCCTCAGTTTTTCCCTGTTTGTAAGTTGATCTTTGCTTACTTCAGCTAAGTATATTGTTATATTTTTACTGCTATTCTGTTGGTATAAGTTTAGCTTATTTTCAAAATAAATTTTAGTATCGTATGCTAAATCAGTAAGTTTTGACCAAAATTTATTTTCTTTCTCGCCCTTTAATAAAGGAGTATATTCTAAAGACTCGTTTGTGCGGGTATTGATTTCAAAAAAGTTATACGGAGTAAATTTTCGAATAAAAACCGGAATAATGGAACCGAATTTTCCGGATTTAACAACTACATAAATCTCCTTACCTTTAGAAATTAATTCAACATGCTTTGCTTCAAGAATTTTCAAGTCCGTGGTGAATTCATCCGATACAAATCCATTAAAAACCAAAAGTATTAAATCAGCATTTTCGAGGTTTTTAGGTGCCGTATCACTTTGATTCACGTTAGAAGAAAATGATAATGTGGTTTGAGAAATCTTTGATAAGGTAAGTTGAAAAGAATTCAATAGTTCAGTTGCCCAAGCATCGCTGGCACTATTTTCGGCAGAAAAACTTATATATATTTTGTTATCCATCGGTTATTGAATTTTCGATTCTTTTAAATAGGTAAACAATGCATCTGAAATATCTTCATTGTTTAATACAATGGATGTGACATTTTCGGGTTTCAAAACATAAATAAATGCATTTGAAACAGCTTCGAGTTTTAGTTTCCCGGAATATACACTTAATCCATATAAATGACCATTTTGAAGTTTCTTCGTATTTTTACTTCCATCGCTTACAGTTACTTCACCATAAGCTACTGTAAACAAAGGCAAAATCTCGTCTGTTGAAGTCTCAAAAAAGAGGGTTTCTCCTGTTAAAAGCATGTTTCCATCAATAACCTCGGCTAAACTCAGTAAACTCTCCCCTCTTATTTTTGAAAAGTACTGAATGTCTTTAATATATAAAACCTTCTGATTCAGAAAGTGATATTTATTTAAATTCATATTCTCAGCCAATAAAAAAAACTTTGGAACTATGCGTTCGGGTAAACGTGTTTCTAATTCGACCAAGCTCGAATCGCCCCAATATTTTATAGAATATATGGCTGATTCACTAAGAACAGTCTCCGGATTATACAATTGAGCAATAATGTCATCAGATTTAGTAACATCTTGAAATTCGCTCAGGGTGATTATAGCGCACGATTTTGTCCATTTGGTAACAAAACCAAGATCGATATTGACTATTTCTTTAATAGCAGCCTCAGGAGTTTTTTTAGAAATCGGGAATTGGTTCTCAAGTTGTCTAAGAATCTCAGTATGTGAATTATTATGCAATATTGGGAAAAGCTTCTGCTTTAATTTAGAATCTATTACCATATCAAGAATTTCAATCCCATGTTCCCTATGCTCATTTGATGAGGCTTCGCTTCGTGTTTCTTTAAGAAAATTTATAATGGGTTTACCATATTTTAATTCGAGTAATATAAAAAGAAGATCGAACGTGAAATAGAGTTCTTCCTGCAATGTTTTGTAAAGTTGCTGCGCTCTTGGATCTTTTTCTAACGCAGACATCATACTTAAAACCCATGTACAGTTTCCTATGGAATGTTCTATTGCTTTTAACAAAAGTGGTCGTTCCTCAGCCCTTTCAGCTTTAAAAGAGTTTTTCTTTAAAGCCGTGGCGGCTTCATAAACTATACTTTTATTCGGGTACTCCAATTTGTTAATTAAAAACCGAATGGATTCTTCCGAAGGAATTTGAGCTATTGTTTTTATTATTTTCGATTGTGATTTTATACCTACTGTTGCTTTATTAAAAGTAAAAGATAATGGAACTACCGAATCGTGACCAATCTCAAGTAGTACATCGCAAACCAAATCGGTATAATCCTCGTGCGTTAAATATTCCAACGCCTCAAAAATTAAATCAGTATTTTTAAATTTAGTAATCGCTGCAATTGCCTGACGTTTAACCTCATCGTCCGGATCGCGAATAAGTAGTTTTAAAATAGCAATATATTTTGTGTTTTTGCTTTCGGTAATTAATCGAATAGCTTGTACCCTGTCTTCGCTGGACACAGATTCTGTAAGAGACTCAACTACATGTCCCTTATCCCCTTTTACTGAATCAAAAAATGTATTTGTATTATGAGAATTTTGTTTCTCTGATATTTTTTTGCTTGGAGAAAGCTCCTCAATAAAATTGTTTTTATTCAAAGTTATCCCAAGTTTAAGCTTTAGTGTTTCCGGAAGTTGTTTAATTAGTTTCCGAAAATGATGGGGTTGATAGTAACTTTGGTAATTTAAAATATACCTTAAATAAGATAAGTTATTGCCATCGAAATCTGATCCGTAATCCTTAGATTTCATTTTATCATCTCCGTTACCTTTCATAAGCCTGTCTACAAACCGGTTTAAGGTTTGGTTATAGTGCATGCTTAATAATATTGCTATAAAAAGCCAAAGCGAAGCAACAAAAAAATTAATAATTACCCTAAATTGTAGGTTGTTAATATCGGCAGATTTAAGAATCAACAGAATCATCCCACTAAAAAAAATCGCCCAAAAATTAAACATATTTAATATCCCCAGGTCGATTTTTCTATTTGAAAAAGATTCCTGAGCTACTAAGTTTAGTTTTAGAGTATAATATTCGAAAGATTCCCGGATTAATTGAGCAAATATGCGGGTAAATACCAATGCTAAAAATAATAAAGAATAAGGAGATGAAATATCAAATTGTTTGGGAAACAAAAACATTATCGATAAACAAAATAATGCAAAAATAGTAATTGTAGGGGGAAAGATTATTGCCTTATTAAATTTAAATGTTTTAATAAGATTCTGATAAACAAATACTTTAAAAACATAACTCAAAACTGTTGTAATAAGAAAAAACAGAATTAAAAACTTAGTTAAACTGATTGGATTTGTTGAAACGCCCGCCAGTGAATAAATGAAACTATAATCTACCATAGTATAACTAATGGCCGAAAGTAAAATAAAAGAAACCGTTATTAATAAAGTAGTTTTTAATGGCAATTCAGAAAGATAGGAAATTGGCGATTTAATAGGCCTTTCATTTTCATTAAGTCCCTTTTCCAGCCCAAATTGCCTAATAAAATATTGCAATACCATAATAATCAACAATATGACTAAAAGTATATTCTCAATGGAGATACCAATACTTCCTTTCCATAACAGAGACCATCCGCATCCGGCAACTACTCCTATAAATGAAACAGCTTCAACAATAAGTGAAAGCATATAACTGTTTACACCATCAATCTTAGATGTTACTCTCTGTATAATATTGCGCATAATTAAGCCAAATGGCAAAAATCCGGCAAAATAGAAGAAAAGAAAAAATTTAGGATATGTTGAGTACTTAAGTACAATCAAACTCAAAAAAGCAAATACAATAAATCCATATTGCAATGTAAATTTTAAATGTTTATTTTTTAAAGAATCACTTGCGTTAATTGCCGAAAATATAATTATCCCGGCTATACCGGATGCAACAAATGCTTCTGGCAGAACAAAAACCCCATGATAAATAAGCAGATTAACCGTAGCATCAACAAAATAGACTGAGAGAAACGCCCCGATAAGAATGGCTTGAATACATAACAAGAAAACAGATAACTTGCTATGAAAACTAAAATATATACTCTTGATAACCCCAAGCATCTGTAATTTACTATTTACATGTAAATATAAAAATACATTTATTATAAGCACTCCAAATCGGTAATTGCAAATTTATGCAAGAATATGCAAATTAGGATGGGTATTTGACCAGAATGTAAATTTATGCCATGAAAGTAGATTTCCACTTTCGCCAAAAATCCCGGATAATTATTTCTTCTCTAAAAATTTAAGCAAATTTACTAAATCGTCGGCTTTTAAATCGATTGATTCTATCACGTGATTGGCCTTTAAATAGTAAGGTTCCCTATCGGCTAACTTCGTTTGAATATATTCCAGTAATTCCCCCTCTGTTTTGCCTTTGATTAATGGTCGGGAATCCTGAGCATACCTAAGCCGGGAACGTAAGACTTCCGGTTTAAGTTTAAGATAAATAGTAATTCCGTTTTTGTTCATCACATGAATATTATCAAAAAAACAAGGAGCTCCCCCACCGGTTGAAATTACTATATTATCTTTTTTTATTAAGTCCTGAATAGCTTTCCGTTCCATTTCCCGGAATGAGTGTTCTCCAAATTGTGTAAAATATTCGCCTACCGTTAATCCCGAGTTTTTTTCAATCCATTCGTCCTGATCGGCATACTCAAAGCCTAATTTCTTGGCTAACTGCTTTCCAAGTGTGGATTTGCCACTTCCCATAAATCCTAACAAAAAAATACGCATACCTGATTTTTAGGAATAATTTACAATTTTCAACTTAGCAAATTTCAACAATAAGCTTTTTTGGCCAGAATCCTGAAAAAAGACGGTTGCCTTTAGATCAGGAGCCCCACCTTCAATCTCCAGTACTTTTCCCAAGCCAAAACGTTCGTGCAATACCTGCATGCCTACCTGAATTTTGGAAGAATCGTCGGCAACAAAAGTATCATTTCCGGAAACCTTAGTATTAAAAGCTCCCTTTGTTTGACTAATTGGAAGTAATCTTTTAGGAGGGACCAGCTTAACAGGCACATCATTAAAAAGAGTATCTTCATTAAATTTTCTCTTCACTGGATTTTCATTACCGGAATTCTGTTCCCACCCTCTCTGTTCATTTGGCAAATCAAGATATTGAGGATCAATTTCCTGTATAAACCTGCTGGGAATGCAATTCGAAGGAACCCCCCATTTATAGCGACTCTGTGCAAACGAAAGAAAAGCTTGAATTTTAGCCCGAGTAAGGGCAACATAAAATAACCGGCGCTCTTCTTCCATTTCCCGCTGATCAACCATGTTCATCGTGGAGGGGAAAAGCCCTTCTTCCAGCCCAACAATATATACAACTCCAAATTCCAGACCCTTCGACGAATGAATGGTCATAATAGTAACCTTATCCAAATCCTCATCTTTTTCGTTATCTACATCTGTCAATAACGAAACATTCTCAAGATACTGCGTTAAGTTAACTGGACCATATTCAGTGGAATTATTTGCAGTAAAATCCTTAATACCATTAAGCAACTCCTGAATGTTCTCGAACCGGCTAATATTCTCCGGGGTTTTCTCGGACTTTAGATCGTTGATAATCCCCATGGTCATGGTAACCTGGTAAGTTAGCTCGTAGGCATCGGTTGTTTCGATCTTCGCAGAAAAGTCACGCATCAATCCTATAAACTGAAGTAGTTTATTTTGAGTGCCTTTATTTATATCAATGTTCAATCTACCTACATTAGCAGCCACTTCGAACAACGAAATATTATTTACGTTTGCAAAGGCTTCTAGTCTGGCTAAGGTGGTATCTCCTATGCCCCGCGCCGGATAATTTATTACTCTTTTGAAGGCTTCATCATCCTTCGGATTAATAATTAAGCGCAAATAAGCAAGTAAATCCTTAATTTCCTTTCGTTGATAAAACGATAGCCCTCCATAAACTTTATAAGCAATATTCCTTTTCCGAAGCGCTTCTTCGAAAATACGCGATTGTGCATTGGTGCGGTATAAAATTGCGAAATCCAAATTCTTTAATTGCTTCGAATACTTTAAATCGTGAATGGAATTTGCAATGACAAATCCCTCCTCAATATCAGTGCCCGATTTATACACCTGAATTTTATCGCCAAAACTATTCGACGACCATACCTCCTTCTGAATTTGCTTTTGATTGCGGGCAATAATACTGTTGGCAGCATTTACAATTGTTTGAGTGGATCGATAATTCTGTTCAAGCTTAAACAACTTATAATTGGGATAATCATTCCTGAAATTCAGGATGTTTTCAATTTTAGCGCCACGAAAGGAGTAGATACTTTGAGCATCATCGCCTACTACGCAAATATTGGCATGGTGCTGTGCCAGTTTTTTTATAATTAAATACTGGGCATAATTGGTATCCTGATACTCATCAACCAAAATATAATTGAACATCTTTTGGTATTTCACCAGAATTTCGGGAAAGTCGCGAAAAAGAATATTAGTATTTAGCAGAAGGTCGTCGAAATCCATCACACCCGCTTTATAGCAGCGAATGGCATATGCTTTATAAATTTCGGGCATCATAGGCCGGCGGGCATTCTTATCGCGCTCCATAGCCCCAGGATCGGCCTGATAGGCTTGCGGGGTAACTAAATTATTTTTAGATTGTGATATACGGGAGTGAATCTCAGCTGGTTTATAAATCTGATCGTCGAGTTTCATGTCCTTAATAATCTGGCGGATAAGGTTTCGGGTATCCTGACTATCGTATATTGTAAAAGTTGAAGGGTATCCCAAGGCAGGAGCCTCAAAACGCAATATTTTTGCAAAAACGGAGTGAAAAGTCCCCATCCACAAATTCCGGGCGACATCATTCCCCACCAAATGCCCAATACGTTCCTTCATTTCTTTGGCGGCTTTATTGGTAAAAGTTAAGGAAAGAACCGACCTGGCCGGCACATTTTGAGCTAATAAGTAGGCAATTCGATATGTTAAAACCCTTGTTTTACCTGAACCAGCTCCGGCAATTACCAGAGATGGCCCCTGATAATTGGTTACTGCGTCACTTTGTACCGGGTTTAATTCTTTTAAAAAATCAATCACTTTTTTATATCTTAATTTGCCAAAAATACGAACTTAAAAGTTCCCTGTCCGAGAATATTTTTCATTAATTATTCACATATGTATGCCAATGTTATTAATTCATAGAAAATCATGACTTTTTGAGGATTTTGAATTATTATTGCAATCGATTTTGAAATAAATACAGAAGCAAAACGTTTCTGTTAATTATGTTTTTAGAACGATGCTAAAACTTTCGATTCCTTTAATTATTGGTCTTCTCGTTGTCTTGACAAACTCCTTGTCCGGACAAATTTCATCTGAAACATCCGATTTTAAAGTGCCTACTTCTTATTCCAAAAAAGATAGTATTTTCATTTTCAATCAATATTCATCTCCCAAAAAAGGAATCTTGAAAGCAAACATTCCGGGTACCGGACCTGCAAAATTTGAATGGAGCGCATTCGACTCTATTACCAAAACCTTTTCAACTCCTTTTCTAACAGTAAATAATGCAGATTCTTCGGAAGTTACAAATCTTACCCAAGGAGGCTATCGTGTCCATGTCACTAAACCTGGATTAGATACCACAATGACAGCTTGGATATTTCTGAATAATTTCACCATTACTGTTGAAAAGGATAAAGCCGGAGAAGTATTATTTTACCGCAGTACCTGCGAATATATCCGGCTTAAAGCTAAAGCTTTCCCCAATCAGTTTAAATACTATAACCCAACAACTGGTGCTGCCCTGAAACTGGAGAACAGATTGCGCTTTACGTGGACAGCAAACCCTGCCACTGAAGATGTTTCGCTTGACAGCGACTCTGCCATTTGGGTTTCGGATAACGATATACCCAATGAAGATACCGATTATACCTGCACTGCTACCGATAATTTCGACCTTAGCAAAGAAGATAAGGTAAAATACATTTCGATTATTCCAAAGGCAGATTTTGAAACTGAATTTGAGGAAAAGTACGAAGAAAAGAAAAAATCTGCTCCGTTGACGGTTTCTTTTACAGATAATAGCAAAAATACAGTAAAACAAATTTGGACTTTTGGAGATGGTGATACAGTTATCTTTAAAGATCAAGATATTCGTAATCCGGAACCACATACCTATTACGTATCAGATCAAGCTTATAAAATTACGCTGATTGCTGAAAGTGATGCAGGTTGTATTCGGGAGTATTCCGACTCCATTATAATTGACAAATCAGAATTAAACGCTTCTAATTTTTTTACCCCCGGAGCTGGAAATGAATATGAAAATTTCATTATTCGAAATGTTTCCATGAGGGAATTCCATCTCACAATTTATTCCCGTTCAGGGCGAAAGGTTTATGAGTTTCATGGCCCAGATATTAATGCCTGGGAAGGATGGGATGGAAAAATGGGAAGTTCCCTGGCTTCTCCCGGTATTTATTTTTATGTTCTCGAAGCTATAAGCTGGGAAAGCCCTTCTAAATTTTATAAAGCCAAAGATTTTTCAGGTTTTGTTTATCTTATCGAAAGCAAATAATATCAATCCACCTTATGCTGTTTCTCATAAGCGAAACCAATGACCCATATTTTAATCTGGCCACTGAAGAGTTCCTGTTAAAGGATTTAGATGATGATATACTTTTTATCTATTCCAACAATCCTTGTGTGATAGTTGGGAAACATCAAAACGCCCTGGCCGAAGTAAATTACCGATTTCTTATTGAAAATAATATTCCCCTGATCCGTCGAATTTCAGGAGGAGGAACAGTATACCACGATTTAGGCAATATTAATTTTTCGTTTTTCAAGAATGGCGTAGAAGGGAATCTTGTTAACTTCCGCAGTTTTATTGAACCGGTTGCTGATTTCCTTGCCAAGACAGGGATTTCGGTGGACATTGGTAAACGGAACGACATGCTGGTTAATGGATTAAAAGTATCGGGGAATGCTGAACATATTTTTAAAAAAAGAACCCTTCACCACGGCACATTGTTATTCAATTCTCAATTAAACAATTTGCGAAATGCGTTAAAAACAGTTCCGGGAAAATATACCGACAGGGCAGTTAAATCGGTCAGAAGCAGTGTTGCAAACCTTTCGGAATTTATTCAGGAACAAATAACTATTGACACATTCAATCTTGGACTAAGCCAACACCTTTGTCAGATTTTTAATACGACACCCATTTCCCTGGATCAGAATACCACCTCCTCCATAAAGAAAAGCATTAACACCAAGTATTCTCAATGGGATTGGAACTATGGATATTCTCCGGCATATACTTTTCAAGTCAATGTACCTATTGAAACTTATTCTATTTCAATTGACCTGAAAGTTGAACATGGGCTTATTCAGGAGGTCCATATTGATGGAGATTTACCGCAGAAAACAAAACATCTGTTAGAAAAGTCTTTAATTAATTTGCCTCATCATTTTGAAAAGGTGGATCAAATTATAAACCTTTCGGAAATAAACTTCCCTTTAGATAAAAAAACAGAATTAGCCTGGGCCTTTTTTTAAACACAGTGATATAGCCCCCTTCAGCCTGGACTGATATTTAACTGAAAACTATTCATGAAATTTTACATAAGATTGTATCATTTTTATGCTACAATACTTATTTTCGTTGCGTTTTTTAAATAATAAAAAAATATTAATTTTTAATAATTAAAGCTAAAAAAATCGCTAATGAGAAAATGGCGCATTGACGACTCCACTGAACTTTACAACATAACTGGGTGGGGTATTAACTATTTTTCGATTAACGAAAAAGGGAATGTAGTGGTAACCCCTAAAAAGGACGGCGTGGAAGTTGATCTGAGAGAGTTGGTAGACGAACTTCAACTTCGGGATGTTTCGGCCCCAATGCTTATCAGGTTTCCCGACATTTTGGACAATCGGATTGAGAAGATGTCGAGTTGCTTTAAAATTGCTGCTGAGGAATACAACTACAAAGCTCAAAATTTTATAATATACCCCATTAAGGTAAACCAAATGCGACCTGTGGTGGAAGAAATTGTAAGCCATGGTAAAAAATTCAATATCGGACTGGAGGCTGGTTCTAAACCAGAGTTACATGCTGTAATTGCCATTAATACCGATAACGATTCTTTAATAGTTTGTAACGGATATAAGGACGAAGATTATATTGAGCTGGCCTTGTTAGCTCAAAAAATGGGGAAACGAATTTTTATCGTGGCCGAAAAGCTGAACGAATTAAAACTCATTACCAATATAGCGCGTCGTTTAAAAATAAAACCAAACCTGGGGGTTCGCATTAAACTTGCCAGTTCGGGCAGCGGAAAATGGGAAGACTCGGGTGGTGATGTAAGTAAATTTGGCCTTACTTCGAGCGAATTGCTCGACGCTCTTGATTATCTCGAAAAAGCAAAAATGAAAGACTGTCTTCGACTTATTCACTTTCATATTGGCAGTCAGGTTACCAAGATTCGGCGTATTAAAATTGCATTGCGCGAAGCATCCCAATTTTATGTAGAGATTTATAAAAAAGGATTTAACGTTGATTTCGTAGACATTGGAGGTGGTTTGGGAGTTGATTACGATGGTTCCCGCTCGTCCGACAGCGAAAGCAGTGTAAACTATAGTATTCAGGAATATGTAAACGACTCTATTTCTACTATTGTAGATGTTAGTAACAAAAATAACATTCCTCACCCAAATATTATTACCGAATCGGGTCGCTCGTTAACTGCGCACCACTCTGTACTTATCTTTGAAGTATTGGAAACTACATCCCTTCCGACCTGGGAAGAAGAAGAAGAAATTAGTGAGAATGATCACGAACTGGTTAAGGATCTTTATGTATTATGGGACAAGCTTAATCAGCCCCGAATGTTTGAGACCTGGCACGATGCCCAACAAATCAGGGAAGAAGCTCTTGACCGCTTTAGCCTCGGATTACTTGATTTGAAAACCCGTGCACAAATAGAACGTTTGTTCTGGTCCATAGCCCGCGACATTCAACAAATGACATCAGAAATTAAGCATGTACCCGACGAATTACGTACTTTACCAAAGCTCCTATCGGATAAATACTTCTGTAATTTCTCGCTTTTCCAGTCGCTACCCGATTCATGGGCTATCGATCAGATCTTCCCGATTATGCCAATCCAGCGGTTAGACGAAAAACCTACCCGTTCGGCTACCATTCAGGATATTACCTGCGACTCAGACGGAAAAATAGATAATTTTATTTCGACCCGCAACTTATCGTATTATTTACCGGTACATTCGCTAAAAGCAAAAGAATCCTACTATATGGGCGTATTTTTGGTCGGTGCTTACCAGGAAATTCTGGGCGACTTACACAATCTGTTTGGCGACACCAATGCGGTTCATATCTCGGTAGATGAGAAAGGCTATGAAATAGACCAGATAATTGATGGAGAAACAGTAGCCGAAGTACTTGAATATGTTCAGTACAACTCAAAGAAAATGGTACGTACAGTAGAAACCTGGGTTACAACCTCTGTAAAATCGGGGATTATATCTGCTGAAGAAGGAAAAGAATTTCTCTCGAATTACCGCTCGGGACTTTATGGCTACACTTACCTTGAATAAAATGATTTCTTATTAAACTTTCCAGGTTTTGAAAGCCTGGAAAGTTTATCTATACATTAAGATTATTTTATGCCGTTTTAATTTTTGCGGCATCTTCCAGCCCCAACTCCTTGATAGACTCTTCGCGCATTTCCACTTTCCTGATTTTACCAGAAACAGTCATCGGAAATTCCTGTACAAATTTCCAGTAACGAGGGATTTTAAATGTGGCAATTTGTCCGCGGCAATAGGCATCTAACTGTTCAGCAGTAAAATCGTAGCCGTCTTTTATCTTCACCCAGGCCATTACTTCTTCGCCATATTTTAGGCTTGGAACCCCAATTACCTGAACATTCTCAATTGCTTCATGCATAATCAGGAATTCTTCTATTTCAAGTGGAGCAATATTTTCGCCACCCCGAATAATAATATCCTTTATACGGCCCACAATTTTCACATATCCTTCGTCATCCATAATGCCAAGATCGCCAGTATGCATCCAGCGGTTTTGGTCGAGGACCTTGGCAGTATCCTCGGGAGAATCCCAGTAACCTAACATTACCGAATAACCACGTGTACAAATCTCTCCTCTTTCCCCTCGGGGAACAATGGCTCCATTTTCGGGATTAATAATTTTTACTTCAATGTGCGGATGAACGGTTCCAACAGTACTTACGCGTTTGTCAAGCGGATCGTCGGCAAAACTCTGGGTTGATACCGGCGATGTTTCCGTCATACCATAACAAACGGTAATTTCGGTCATATTCATTTTCGACTGCACCTGTTTCATTGTTTCGATAGGACAAGGTGAGCCAGCCATAATACCAGTGCGCAGGGTGGAGAAATCGTATTTTGAAAAGCTGGAATGCTCCAACTCTGCTATAAACATTGTAGGCACGCCATACAAAGCCGTACATTTTTCTAACTGAACTGCCTGCATTACCTTTTCAGGTTCGAAAATCTCTCCCGGAATTACCATACAGGAACCATGTGTAATGCATGCTAAATTTGCCAGTACCATTCCAAAACAATGGTAGAATGGCACAGGAATACAAACCCGGTCTTTTTCAGTGTAGAACATCCGCTCTCCGATAAAAAACCCGTTATTCAAAATATTATGGTGCGAAAGCGTTGCCCCTTTGGGATGTCCCGTTGTGCCGGAAGTATATTGAATATTAATTGGATCGTCAAATTGTAATGTTTTTTCAACTGCACTCAACTGCTCGTTCGAAATCTTTTTTCCCGACTGAATAAATTTCTCCCAATCACGTTCCATAATAACAGTCCGCTTTGGATAAATACATTCCGGACGAACTTTATTGAGTATATCCACATAATCAGTCTTACGGAAATAATGCGAAGCAATAAGGAAATCCATTTTGCATTGCTCGAGCACATATTTGAGGTTATGTGATTTAAATGCCGGGTTAATATTTACCATGATAGCGCCAATACGGGCGGTTGCAAATTGCACCAATACCCATTCGTAACGATTAGCAGCCCATATTCCAACACGGTCGCCACGCTTAATGCCATAAGACAATAAGCTTTTCGCTACTTCGCCTACCTGAATCCATAATTCCTGGTATGTTGCCCTGTAATTTTGTTCAACCACAACTAATGCTTCGCAGTCTCCATATTTCTCAACGGTTTTCCGAAGGCTTTCGCCAATAGTTTCGCCTTTAAGCGGAATATCGCTAACGCCGTGGCTATACGATAGATTATTCATCTTTAATAATTTTGGTTATTCGATTAGTTTTTTTAATAAAAAGTAAGCATGTTGTTACAAAAAGCCAAAGAAAAAAATTTTTCATGGAACATTTGCCGAAAATGTGATTTTTTTCATGAATTTGGATATTAAAACCAATTAGCAAATTGTTAATTTTTCTAAGGATTTAAGTATTAATCTTAGAACTTTTTTAGAACTATTCAAGAAGTTCTGGCGAAATCAGTTAGTTATGAAAGACTTAAATACAAGGCACGGGTTGCAAATCTGCGCTAGCACGGCTGGCCGTCGAACTCGCTCCTAATATAGTTTACTATTTCGGCTTTGCCAAATCCGGTTTAATGAATATGCTAATCCCATATAATACCTAAAAATATTACATTTGTAGAAACTCAAGAGACAATGAACCTACTAAACTTCACGAGCACCTATCCCAATGAGGAAAGCTGCAAGCTAAAGTTCAAAGAAATAAGGGATAAGCAAGGAGTAACATGTCCACGGTGTGGAGGTACAGACCATTATTGGAAACGGGACAAATGGCAATATGAATGCAAAAATTGTAAAACGCGAACTACCTTGCGAAGCGGCACGATTATGCATAATTCGAAACTTCCATTCCGGTATTGGTTTATAGCTATCCATCTGTTGACATCGACCAAGAAGAGTTTTTCGGCCAAAGAGGTACAACGGCAGCTTGGCCATAAACGTTATCAGCCTGTTTGGGAGATGCTGCACAAGTTGCGCTCAGCCATGGGCGGTAGGGATGAAAGCTACCAACTTGCTGGTCAAATTGAGCTTGATGAAGGCTTTTTTTCTACCATCACAGCAAAGGAGAAAAAAGACAAACCCTTAAAACGAGGACGGGGAAGCCAAAGGAAAACCAAAGTTCTTGTAATGGCTGAAAGTAGTGTTGTTGAGGGAAAGACCACTAAAAAAGGGAAACCAAGAAGGGTAGGGTTTATAAAGATGCAGGTAATTGACAACTTAGAAGCCGACACTATAACGCCTATCGTAGAGGAAAAAGTCTCTAAAGATGCCGTACTTAGATACGGATGATTCTACTTCATATGTAAAGTTGAAGACTGTTGTAAAAGAGCATAATCCCAAGGTTGTCCCCACGAAAATGGTTGGGGAAGCATTGCCTTGGGTACATTTAACTATAAGCAATGCAAAAAGGATGCTCTTGGATATGTATCATGGTGTCAACCCAGAGTTTTTACAAAATTATTTGAATGAATTTTGTTACAAATTTAATCGTCGATATTATGGCGAGGCTTTATTTGAAAGACTTCTGACAGTATCGGTGTCTAATAAAAATTCATTTAGGTATAATAGAGGATAAGCATTTTAAAATATAAATATAAGCCAAATATTCTTCCAGATAACCTAAGCATCGATGGCGAAGTTTTATTCAATGAAATTCAGCTTCTATCAGATTCTCCCAAGATAGTATTAGTTATGAAAGGAATTATACTTGCTACAATTGATCAATTCTTAAATAATAAAATTTTATCTGCATATTCTTTCAAAATGTTTAACAAGACTGATAAAAAAAATAAAAAAGATGCAAGTACTATCTATTTTACTTTTAAAGAAGCTTTGAATTTCAAAACAAATGAGCAAGCACTGGAAACCGATAGTTTTAGAAAATATACAAATACAAAATTATATAATCTTTTATATTCTTCAATGGCAGAAGCCCTTCATATAAATTTGGCAATAGCTGGAACTAATAAAAACCAATCTGAAATAGTTTCTAACGAACTTTCATCTTCTTTGGATTTTAAGCGATTTAATAAATATGAAATAATCTTAATTAAAAACCTTTTAAATCTTATTAGTGTTAAGGATAATTCAATCAATACAAAACTAGAAATATTATTTCCTATCATTTTTTTAACCTGTCCCAGTATAAAAAAAAAGTTGTGAATGGACACAAATTGATGCATTAAAATCAAGTTACACAAATGAAAGAGATAAAAAAATTAAAATATTATTAAGTAGACTTAGGTAAATTAACGTGTTTAGCTAAATATTTTTTATAATACATATAAACAGTCAGTTATAAAATACATGATTCTATTAATTATATTTATTCTAAAATTGGAAAAATCAAAATAGTTATAAACGGGAATTGACATAGTAAATTGTCGTAATATATTAATAATCAACTAGTATTACGTAAACTGCCCAACAACCCTTGATTTGAAATATTTAACCCTAAATTAAACATTTACGACCAAGGATAATAATCATAACAATTAATTAGTACCCTCTGGTATCCAGGTTTCCCTTATTTTCAATGTTTTTTAGATTCAATTTAACATATTCATAGTTATATATAATTGGTCATATTTGTAAATCTCTATAGTTTAATTCGGAGCGAACTAATAAATGGTCATCCACATTCACAATAGCATGGATTAATCCCACAGAAGCCTTTCAGGGACAGTTGCCAGATAAGATGTTTAAACTGGCTATACACTAGGCTGCCTCCAAACGTAAAATGGTAAACCTGGGTCAGCAATGTTTGAATTGTTATGATGTACCAGCTAATTTCAAAAAGGAAAGGAAATATCAACTTACTAATTGGTGATTTGGATTTCCGTTTAAAAAAAAATTGTTTACCTTTTTATCTTATAGTAATTTAACTAATCGCCAAGGTTTTCCATTTTGGAAAGCAGTTTATTCATAGAATTGATCAACAGACACATCCCAATATTGGGAACGATTATTTTGATTTTACCATGATAGCTGTTCTGGATAATTCCTCTGCTGAACCAGAATAATACACCAATAAAAGAATTAATGTATTATTCCTCCATTATCACCATTGCCTTATACAACACTCCCGCTTCTCCTCTGAAAGTGCCCGAACCTTTCGGTTCGTTTTTTTCAGTATACCATTCGAAAAACCCATTGTTAGCTTTTACTCTTTCAACCATTGGAAGCATCTGGGTATAGGCTTCATTCAAAAAGTTAAAGCGAATAAGCTGTTGAATCATTCTGCCACCAAACCAGGTCCAATCACCACCATTCTGGTAACCATAAGGATACATACTTTTACCTTTGAAAAACCCCAAAGGATAGGGAGGGTAAACCGTTAGACCGATAGTGGCAGCGCCACTGGCTTTAACATTAGCAATCATTTTCTGCAGAGACAGCTCTATTTCGCTGCGGGATAACAGTCCAGCTTCAATAGCTACTGCTGTTCCACCGTGATAATAAACCTGGTTTTCGTCCCAGTAGGATGGGAATGGTGACCCATTGAGATAAATATGAGGAATGAATTTCTGGTTTTTATTATCCCAAAGATATTTACGGGCATTTTTAGCTATCTGATCGCGTACAGGCTTAAACTGACCTTTATAAGAAGGTGCCATTTCCATGAGATTGTCGAGAGCAATGATAAACATAGCATTATCGTATATATCAATGGCATAATGAGTGTCGCTGGTAAGGTATACACCCCATTCATGTTCCGGCTGAACATCGCCCCAGTCAATGGTAGTAGCACCCCAAATGAGTCCATACCGGTAACTGTATCTATGGTCGAGCAAATAATTCATTGCCTTGCCCATGCGGGAAACAACCGTTTCCCCTCCTATTTTTTCATGAAGGATGGATGCATCTTTTGTTTTATTAATATACTTATAAACAGCTTGTATTAAAGAAGTTTCCTGGTCGGTTTCAACTGTATTTTTATGACCGGCATGTAAGGTGTCCAAATCGGAGTAAAAATATTCGTATCCTCCCGATTGAACATATTTTTTTGGAATAAAGCCATCCTGAATATTACCATCCAAACCCTGTAATTTAAAAAATACCAGCAGGTTTTCTTTGATTTTTGGAGCCGGAACAGTATCAAGCGCCAATTCTATAAAGGTGTTAAAGTCGCGTATCCACACCTCTCCATACCCATCGCCAGCATTCAATCCTTTTGCAACAACTTCCAGGGCATGTTTCTTTACAAAAGCAAAGCTCTCATTTTGTTTCATAAGGTCGCGAAACTGACTTTTGGAAGTTATTTGTCCAAATCCCGATAGTGATAGAAGCATTAAAATAGCCTGTAAACAAAATATTTTCATAACATTATTTTTTTAGTTATCGCTCATTGAAGGAGGCATTTTATTTATTCCCCAGTTTTGATTTGGTTGCGGGCCCAAATCAATTTCGAGTTTGCCCCCTTTTATTAATTCATTTCTGTAAAACCAACAGTTATCCAAGGTTTTTCCATTTAATAAAGCCGATTGGATATAAATATTTTCAGAAGATTTATTCCTGGTAATAATTTCAACCTTTTGTCCATTATAGTATTTAGGATGAAGCTCAATTTCAATTTTATCGAACAAAGGACTACTTATCTGAAAGGAAGGATTTGCAGCAGCATGTCCCTGTAAATCGAACAACCCCATAGCGGCCAACACGAACCATGCCCCGAGTTGCCCCTGATCCTCGTCCTGCCCGTATCCATAACCATGTAAACCGTCGGTCCCATAAAACTCATTGCAAATGGCATTTACCCATTTCTGAGTTAGCCAGGGCTTACCCGAATAATTAAAAAGCCAGGGATTGTGCAAACATGGTTGATTTCCATGGTTGTATAGTTTTTCAATACCCGAAAAGCTTCCAATACTATCCTTACCTCCTCCAAAACCTGTTTTTGCCGATTCCTCAAAAGTAAGAGCAAGGCGTCGGTTAAACTCTTCTTTTCCCATTTCGTGGATCAGGCTTTTAACATCGTGAGGCACATACCAGGTATACTGAAAAGCATTTCCCTCCTGAAATCCATGCCAGGCTCTCATAGGGTCAAAATCCTTCAAAAAAGTTCCATCCATCTCTTTTGGTCGCACAAACTTTGATTCCTTATCGAATAAAAGACGCCACGAATCCGAATATTTTTTAAGCTTTTGATAATCATCTTCATGTCCAAGGCTTTTTGCCATTTGCGAAACTGCAAAAGCACCGAAGCTATATTCAAGTGTATGAGAAGCTCCAAAGTTCAACAGCCAGCCATTCGGATAGAAATAATCTTTTAAGGGCACATAACCCATACGGATAAAATATTCATTATCGTATCGTCCAATACCCGGGTGCCTTACCGAATCGCTCAGCTCATTTTTCAAAGCAGCAGCATACCCCCGTTGAATGTCAAAATCCCTTATTCCACAATTATAAGCAGCAGCAATCATAAGACCCGTAAAGTTAGTTTGTACCCCGTTGGTATAAACACCGGCAGCCTCTCCATCGTGCAACCACGATGTTTCGGAATAAAAATCAATAGCCGAGTTTACCATATTGCTATACACATCAGGATAGGCAAGCGCCCAGAGAGGACCAAGGTTCCAGAATGCACCCCAAACTGCATCGGTATTATGGTGATTGTGTGTTGGTTTTCCATCTTTGCCCAAAGGAAGTGACCCGATACCTCCGTTGTTCAGGGGATATTCACCGTTTACATCGCTCGAAATTCCTCTACCCAATAATGCATGATAAAGGCCTGTATAAAATTTCACCTTATCATTTTCCGTTCCTCCAGTCACACGAATGCGACCCAGCATATCCTGCCATTTTTTTCTGGTATCGGAGCGAACAATGTCGAAAGGCTTATTTTTGCTTTCAGTTTCAAAATTTAACCTGGCGTTTTGAATACTGGTGTATGATACACCGGTTATCAATTCCACAACTTCGTTGGGCTGCGTATTAAAGGTCAGGTAAAGTCCGTTATTAGTCCCTTTTGATTCAGTAACTCCGGCAATGATTGAATCGTTGATATAAGCCCCTGTATTTTCGGGTTTTTTATTGATCCAGGTATAAAAAAACATTTTCACATGCTTCCCGGGGTCGCAGAATTTCGCGTATTCGGGATATGTTTCGATAAAACCTTCGAGGTGTCCGTCTGCCTCGTATTTAATTTCAGCTCTTACAACTTCTCCGCTTTCTCCCATTTTATGGCCGACGTCGAATAAAATATGTGCATCAGCTGATTCGGGAAATGTATATCTCTGATAACCTACCCTTTCAGATGCTGTAAGCTCGGCTTTGATATCATAATCTTTAAGCAATACCGAATAATACCCCGGTGTTGCTATTTCACTCTTTTTGTCGAATCTCGATCTAAACCCGCTATCAGGATGGGCCAAAGAACCAGGTAAGGTTTTTAATTTTCCGGTTGTGGGCATCACCAGATAGCCTCCTATCTGAAACTCATGGAAATGAGCAAAACCTTCGATTGAAGTATGGTGATCGTCGTAACCACATGGTCCCCAGCTTCCAAAACTACCATACCCGTTTGTTGAAGGCGCCAGTTTTACCATGCCAAAAGGAACAGCTCCCGGAGTATAAAAAAACCACCGGCTGTGCACCGATCCAAGATTTGGACGCACAAAATCAAATTCTTCACTTGCTTTCTCAGAACAGGAATTTGCCAAAATGGTGGTGAGCAGAAAAATGACCGCTCTTTTGAAAAAAAGAATTTTAGCCATATCGAATTTTTGAATATACATTATTTATGGGGCTTTATACAGTCCAAAAGTAGAAATTTCGGGATAATCGCGCGATGACAAAATCCGAAGCCTGACTTTCTGAGTGTTTGTATCGTCAAAAACAAGAATCCGCTTATACCCGATGGTAGTGCCCCCGGTAAGTTTCTCCCATTTACCATTCTGAAAAACATCCAATACAAACGATTCCACACGCTGACCATTCCGAAAGTTCTCCTGTAGCACACAACGATTAAAAGTCTTGCTTTTGGAAAGACTGATTTCGATAGTGGCCGTAGTTTTTTCAATTCCTGGTGTCCAATAAGTAAGCGGGTCGTTATCGGTGATATGCTCAGCATTGTAGGCTATATTTACAACATCAACACGCAGGGAAGCATTTTTTGCCAGATTGTTTTTAAAAGTTTTGTCGAGAATTTTTCTCATCCCCCGAACGTTTTGGATATCATTCCGGTTGATAAGGCCACGCTTATCGGGCGAAAAGTTAAGCAGCAAAACCGAATTGAGCCCCACAGAGGCATTGTAAATGTCGACCAGCTTTTTGGGCGATTTAACCAGGGAGTCTTCCTTTTTGTGATAGAACCAGCCAGGACGCAGCGATACATCCACCTCCGACGGGTACCAGATCAGCCCTTTGGCATCTCTAATTTTATCCCGGCTGCCAATATCGGGTTTATAAAGGTCGTCCGAAGGAATGAATATGCCATCAGTTTCACTTTGCTGGGAACCGTAAGCAATATCATCCATCATGGCAGCAGAGGCAGGTACAACACTCCATTCGGTTTCCCTTCCGTAACCAGTTTCGGTGCCTACCCAGCGCACATCGGGCCCCATAACGGCAATAACGGCATTGGGAGCAAGTTCCCTGATGAGCGTAAAGTAACCGTCCCAGTCGTATACCTGCTTTCTTCCATTCGGCCCTTCGCCACATGCACCGTCGAACCATACTTCCGATATTTCACCATAATTTGTCAACAATTCCCTGAGCTGGTTTTTAAAATATTGATTGTATTCCTCGGTACCATAAACAGGGGAATGGATATCCCAGGGAGATAGATATACCCCGAACTTTATCCCTTGTTTCCGACATGCCTCGGCTACTTCGCCAACAACATCGCCTGCTCCGTTTTTCCAGGGACTATTTTTTAAAGAAAAACTGGTATGTTTAGAAGGCCAGAGGCAAAACCCATCATGATGTTTAGCAACAATAATCAGCAATTTTGCGCCTGCCATCTTCGCAGTTCTTACCCATTGACCTGCATTTAAAGCTGATGGATTAAAGCGCAAAGCCTCGTAATTCTTCTCTCCCCATTCTCTGTCGTAAAAAGTGTTTAATCCAAAATGTACAAACGATGTAAACTCGAGTTCCTGCCAGGTAACCTGCCTTGGTGTAGGCTTAACGTGAGCCGCCTTTTTTATTATTGTGTCGAAAGGTGTACCGGGTGTGATCATTACCATATTGCTCTCATTCGACTCTTGTGAATATGAGTTTATTACGGTGATATACAGTGCTAAAAGAAAGAATATACACTGCTTATTTTTCCTGCTGAACTTACCCATAACAATTCTAATTTTAAATCCGAATGCGGATTAAAGTTTTATCCCTTTTTCGAATATTAACTTTACTGGGCCAACTAGTCCTGCCGGCTGCAATTTACTATCG